>Ga0335071_10000013_pt1 | contig 293469 bp, 256 predicted proteins | sample Lox_Sample_15_FD_206724 | JGI IMG/M metagenome (GOLD analysis project Ga0335071, IMG submission 206724) | Soil microbial communities from Loxahatchee National Wildlife Refuge, Florida, United States - Lox_Sample_1.5 | ecosystem: Environmental > Terrestrial > Soil > Wetlands | place: USA...
TCGAAATAATGGCGTGCTTTTTAACGCACGATTTGCAGTAGTAACAGATTCCATTGGCGTTATCCCTATCACCATTCAACATGCAGTCTTCAACACAGGTAGCGATACTGTCGTCATTATCAACGGCAGTGTTAATGTTATGCCGAATATTTCGCGTCCGGAATTGGTTGCATATTATCCATTTGACGGCAACGCTAATGATTCAAGTGGTAGCGGTCTTAATGGCACCGTTGCTGGAGCAAGTCTCACGACAGATCGTTTTGGTGCAGCGAACAGTGCCTATAGTTTTAATGGCTCCAGTTCTATCATCCGCTGCGGAGATATTCTTGACAGTGTCTTTTGTGCACCAATAGCAAAATTTAGCGTTTCGGGCTGGGCAAATACAAGATCCTACAAGTCTCTTACCGAGGATGGAGGTTACATGCTTGGTAAGAACGCAGGGGGATCGGGACCGTATCAATGGGCCATCGGTCACTATCAGGGTTTCATACTTGCTACAGTTTTTGCAGATACAAATGGTGCCACGAATTACATAGGAATCGCATCTCCCATGACAACTAACCAGTGGTTTCATTTTGCCTATGTTTTTGATGGGAGCCAACTGGAAGCCAACCGCCTCAAACTCTATATCAATGGGTCGACCGTGAATTCTTATACCCTGTGGCATGTTGGAATAATTGGAACAACGACTGTTAACACACATCATCAGTTTTCGTTTGGTGCAGCACTTGCCCGCGACAATGCGTCGGTTTTAAATTTCTATGATGGCGATCTCGACGAGATTCGAATATATAACTATGCACTGGACAGCACGGCAATTCAGTCTCTTTATCATGAGGGAGGCTGGCCTCTCACCGGTGTTACGAACGAAACTCAAAAAGGGATACCAACAGAATTCGAGCTTTCGCCGAATTATCCAAATCCCTTTAACCCTTCTACAATGATACAATTTGGAGTTCCCGTGGCGAGCCGGGTAAAGGTCGAGATCTTCAATATTCTTGGACAACGTGTCGCGGAGCTTGTGAACCAGGAGGTTCAGCCAGGCTACTACCAGAGAGTATGGGATGGAGCTCGTGTGTCAGGGGCATACATCTGCCGCATTGAGGCCGTATCGCTTAGCGACCCGAACAGACGTTTTGTTTCCGCGCGAAAGCTGATGATGATAAAATAAAGGAAGGGTGATGCTGCAATAATCAAAAAGCCGCGGCTCTCTACCGCGGCTTTTTCATTTTTAATCTCTCATACTTAATCTATTTTTCTCCTTTAATCATCATCCAGAACCCGCACCAGGGGGCAAGAAGCTTTTGGTTGAAGAGGTTGACAAATTTCGGGAAACGCCGCCGGTACGAATCGCAAATGGTGTAAGAGCGGTCCTTGAATTTGCCGAACATCCGCTCGGCTTCGGACTTTGAATACGCTTTCCCCAAAGGATTCTCCCCTCCGTCGTAGATGCGCACCCAGTCTTCGGCCGTCGTCGAACGGGTCAGGCTGCTCTTCCTCTCCTTCAGAAATTTCCAGAACGTAAAGAGCGGGATGCCGAGCCACATGTGGAGCGAATTTTTGTGGTAGAGCATGATGACGATCCTTCCGCCGGGACGGAGGACGCGGTATACCTCGTCGATCGCTTTTTGAGTGTTGGGCGTATGATGCAGGACGCCGAATGAATAGACGACGTCGAACGTGGCGTCGTCAAAAGGAAGGTTCTCCGCGTCGGAAACGCGCGCATCGACCGGCAGCTCTTCGAGAGCGAAACGCATTTTGACAAGCTCGATGCTTTGAGGGGTCAGGTCGACTCCGGTGACGAGAGCTCCCCCCTTCGCGAACTGAAGAAGATCCGTGCCGAGACCGCAGCCGACTTCCAGAAGTTTTTTCCCGGCAAAACGGTCGAACCCGACGATCCTGTTCATGAACGGCTGCGTCTCATACCTGAACCGCTCGACTTCCCTGAAGAACTCCCTCGAACCCCATTCCAGATGCGTGAATTGTGTCCCGCACGGATGAGCGTTCCAGTAATCCCTGACCCTCGACTTTAATTGTTCATCCTGTGTGTCGATCATTTCCTTCATGAAGCCGTCCCGTAAAAGTTGATCCTACGTAAGTGTTTCTCCCGCGATCCACGATTTGTGCCACATCTTGAAATTAATGAGGCTCCAGATTTGTGTGGAATAGTTGATCCCCCTTTTTTCATATTCGCCCACAAGGTCACGGATGTATGCCGTATCGGTGTACGGATCCTCATAATCGAACAGGTACGGCTTGGCATACTCAAGAATCTTTTTTGTCAGCATGTTCTTGCCGGAGCCGGCAAAGCCGATTTTTTTCCGGTAGATGATATTTCGGGGTATGACCCCTTCGACGGCTTTCTTGAGGATATATTTCGTTTCGCCGTTCTTGATCTTCAGCTGCCAGGGAATTTTCAGCGAGAACTCGACAAGCTTGTGGTCGAGGAACGGCACGCGCGCCTCGACCGACGTTGCCATCGTCATCTTGTCGACGCGCATCAATAACAGCTCGGGGAGCCGGTTCTTCAGCTCCCAGTAGATCATCTTTGTGGAATAGTCGTCCCCCGGCACCGCCCGGTACGATTCATCAACCAACATGCTTGAGGGAATCGCGGCTGTCGTGAGCAGTTTCGATTTTTCTCCGTCGTCGAAAGCTGTCGCCCCGCCTAAGAACGGCTCGCCGTTGGACAAAAAATTCTTTATGTAATTCTGCCGGTAGTCCACGCGGAGCGATTTCAACAGCGTCGAGAGCATCGCGTAGCTTGTCGACCGGAGCGCCTGGGGCATGGACCGGATGAACCGGAATTGTTCCTGCAGACGGAGAATGCGTTTGTAGAGAGTGTAGCCGCAGAATTGTTCGTCGCTCCCTTCGCCGACCTGCACGACGATCGTCCCGTTGTCTCGGGCGAGTTTTGAGACATAGTAAAGAGGGAATGAAACCGGGTCCGCCAACGGCTCGTCGTGGTGATAGATGACCTCGGGAAAAAGGCGGATGAAATCGTCATCGTTGATGACGATCTCATGATGATTGGTCTTGAACGCCTTTGCGATCTGCCGGGCATAGGAGAATTCGTTCACCTTTTCCTGCCCTTCGATAGCGACCGAGAACGTGTCGACCGGACGGGTCATGAGCTGGCTCATGAGGGCAACGTTCGTGCTCGAATCGATGCCGCCGCTCAGAAAAACGCCGAACGGGACGTCGCTCATCATCCTTTTTTCGATCGACTCCCGCAGGAGCTCGATGATGCGGCGCGAACAGTATTCCTCGCTCTGCACGTCCTCGCCGTCCACCGGCTGAAAGACGTTCCAGTATTGCTGCTTGTTGACGCTGCCGTTCGGCGAGACCTCCAAATAATGCCCCGCCTCGAGTTTCTTGATCCCCTTGAAAAGCGTCTGCGGCGCCGGCGTCGCGATGAACGTGAAATAGTGCGACAGGGCGGTTTCGTCCACCTCGCGCCGGATCGATGGATCCTCGAGAATTGCTTTTATCTCCGACCCGAACAGCAGGCGGTTGTTCGCCTCTGCATAATAGACCGGTTTGATGCCGATCCTGTCCCTGAAAAGGAAGAGCTTCTGTTTTTTTTCATCCCACAACGCGATGGCGAACATCCCTTCGAGCTTTTGCACGAACTGCGGTCCGTATTCTTCGTATGCATGGATGAGCGTTTCGGTATCGCTGCGGGATTTGTAGCGGTGGCCTGCCGCTTCAAGTGCGGGACGGAGCTTCGCGTGATTGTAGATCTCGCCGTTGAAGATGATCCATACCGTACCGTCTTCATTGCACATCGGCTGGTTGCCGGCGGGGGAAAGGTCGACGATGGCGAGACGGCGGAAGCCTAAGCCGAGATTCTGTTTGGGGGAAACGTATATCCCGTCGGAATCCGGTCCGCGATGCCTGATCTTCTCGGTCATCCTGCGGAGCAGCTGCTCGTCGACCGGATGAGTATTCCCCTCAAAATGAAGGATCCCGCAAATTCCGCACACGGTGGTAAAGGAAAAAGTAAAAGGGAAAAAAGGAAAAATTAAAAGCTAAACCTGCATAACTCAGATTTAGCTTTCGCTCATTGGTAAGGTAACGGAAATTCGAGAGAGTTTCAAGGCAGCTGGCAATGGCTCAAATTGAATCCTTCCCCCCGCTCGTACCGGACGATTTCAAATCGTTATAAAATGGCTGCTGAAATTTTAAGCGAGGAATCGGCGGGTTTGTGCGTTGGGCGCGATGCGCGCGTTAAGAAAACGGCTAGCATGTGATTTGGTTTGAGGGGCCGTTTTCTTGGGTGTGTGCGAAGGAAAGCATCGCGAGGGTTCCGATTCCGAGAGGCTCTCTTTGCTTCTTTCTCTGGCTACAGAGAAAGAAGAGAGCCCTGGCAAATTACAAACTGAGACACCACCCGGCAGCGATTTCGCAAGCCGTAACACTATCTCTCACGCGATGGTTTACTTTTGTCCGGACTTCTATTACATTCTTCCATGCGCATCGCCATTCTTTCCGATATTCATGCCAATTTTCAGGCTCTCCAAAAAGCCTTCGAGATAATCGACGCGAACGAGATCGAACAAGTTTATTGCCTCGGTGATATCGTCGGCTACGGCGCCGAACCGAATGAATGTGTCGCGATGATGTGCGAACGAAAGGTCTCGTGCATTATTGGAAACCATGATCAGGCGGTCCTGGACGTCGAGCAGGCCGAGCACTTGAACCGGTATGCGCGGGCGGCAATTGAATGGACCGCCCGGCAACTGGCCCCTGAACATCGCGAATTCTTATCGGGGCTTCCGTATACGATCGTCGCCCATCAGTCGACGTTTGTCCATGCCTCCCCGGACGCTCCGGAGCAATGGAATTATATCGTGACAAGCTTCGATGCGCAGCAGTATTTTCAGTATCTAACGACGCCGCTCTGCTGGGTCGGACATTCGCACATCAGCGGGGTGTATTGCGAAGATCTGAAGATAAAGGAATTGCAGAAGGGGAAACGATTTATCATCAATGTCGGAAGCGTCGGCCAGCCGCGGAATCGGGACAGCCGTTTGAGTTTTGGGATTTTCGACGATGAGCGCTGGGAATACGAACACGTGGTTTCGGAGTATGACGCCGCGTCCGCGAGGGAGAAAATTATCAGTGCGGGCTTGCCGGCGTACCTGGGGGATAGACTGCTTGCCGGAGTCTGAGCATGCTTATTTTGCAGCCGCCAGCAGCTCCGCTTTGAATGTTTCTTTTGTTTGCAGGCCGATCATTTTCCTCACAATTTCCCCCTTCTTATTTACGAAGAACGACGTCGGAATGCCCCTGATGCCGCCGAACGCCTCCTGAAGTTCTCCATTGTCGATGATGATCGGGTACGCGAGATTGGCCTGTTGAGCAAAGTTGTGTACGAGGTTGAGAACATCGCCGTCCTGGTCCACGGAAATGCCGAGGATCTTGATATTCTGGTCTTTGTATTCGTTCCGGATTGCAACGAGGTCCGGCAATTCTCTTTTGCACGGTCCGCACCAGGTCGCCCAGAAATTGATCAGCACGACATTGTCCTTCGAGAAGTCGGCAAACGAGGTCTTCTTCCCGTTTTCGTCGGTCCACGTAAAATCCGCGACCTTGGTCCCCTCGCCTTTCTGGACGGAACTCACCTTCGCGACGTTGCCGATGTAATTCCCCGATGCTGAAGATTCCGACTTCGACGAAGAATCGTCTTCATCCTTTTTTGCACAGCCGGCGATGAATGCGAACATCACCAATATTGACATCAATAATGTTGCCGAAGAAAGAAGATTCGTTTTGTTGAATTTCGTCATTGTCGTTACCATGGGTCTTTCTCGCCCAGCAGGGCGATCATTTTGCTTCTGTCGATTTTGCTGACCGCCGCGCAGAGCGTGTTCTTATGTCTCCAGAGCACAACGTTGCACCGGTCGGGAGTCTGTTCAAAATACCATCCTGTTTTTGTCAATGAGGCCTTCGCGTTTTCTGGCAGCCCGACCTTATTCCCCTTCATTGCTTCGTTCATATCCACCTGATACACATAGAGCAGACCTTCGCCTCCGATCTTGTACACGACATGGACAAGCCGCACTCCGTCGACATCCGAAAGAATTCCGCCGCACCAGTCGCATCCATCGAGGTACGCAACGCTGACGTCGAACGCTGTTCCCTTCGCCAGGTAATCTTTGATATCATCCGGGTCGTGGCTCACCAGAGATGGCTTCAGTGTGCCGGTCATCGCCGCGCTGTAGTTGTTCACCGATTGGGAGATGATGTTCTTGTTGCTTGAGATCGGAATTGCATTGTCCTTTTGGAGAAGGGAAACGGCGCCGACGGCGACGAGCAGGAGGGCAACGAGGGCAACGGCCGGATTGAGGAACGCCTCTCCCCAAAAAGATCCAGGCCGGTTTCGCGAAACGGGACGAAGGCGGTCCACCTCGGCGAGGACGGAATCGAAGACGGCGCCCGGCACGGTCTGCCGGCGGACTTTTTCATGGACGATCGACTTTGTCAATCGCTCCATCTCGAATTCATTGCGGCACGACCGGCAGGCGCCGGCATGTGCGGCAAAGCTATCGGCAGCGGCGGCATGGAGCCGCTTATCAACCGCTTCGCTGATCAACTCATGAAACTCTCTGCAATCCACCGCTGCCGCCCCGGAATTATTCTTGTGTTCGATCAATCTTTACCGACAAACCCGCGCTTCTTTGCATACTCGTACAGCTTCGCGTACAAAAGCTTTCTCCCGCGGTGCAGGCGTGACCGGACCGTTCCCACCGGACATTCGACAAACTCTGCGATCTCCTCATACGTCAGCCCTTCGATATCGCACAGGATCACGACCGTCCGGAATTCCTCCGGGAGCGACTCGAGAGCTTTTGTAACATCATCGTCCAGCAGATTACCGAACAATTTTTCCTGCAGATCGTTCGGGTCGGCAGAATTTTCACGGATGACGTTGTAGAAGTTCTGGATGTCGTTGTAGTCAACGGTATCCGGCTCCTTCACTGCCTTCCGGTAGACGTTGATGTACGTGTTTTTCATTATACGGAACAACCATGCGCGCACGTTGGTTCCTTTTTCATACTTATCCCAGAAGCGAAACGCCTTCAAAAACGTCTCCTGGAGGAGGTCCCGAGCGTCGTCCGCATTGCCCGTCATCCGCAGCGCGTAATTATAGAGGATGTCAGAGTGGGGGATGGCCTCCCGCTCGAACTCTTTGTGGACGCTTTTGGGGGTATTGAGGACGGTAAGAAAGAATGCAAACATGCAATTGTTCCGCCGCGCCGTGAAGGCCGCGAATGGTCGTCAGCGATAGTTCCCGCGCCGTGCGGGCGTTATCCGCCGTTGGGTTAATTCATTCCGTAATGAAAACTTAACAAAAAACCGGATGACATTCAACTCATCTCTCTCTATATTATCACCAGTTCATCCAGTATCACGGCTCGGGAGAGGTACAATGAAAAATTTTGCGTTCATGGCGCTGGCCGCGGTCATCTTCGCGGCATGCTCACAAACTCCGACCCTGTCCGATCGGCAGCTGCCCGGAAAAATGAATGACGGCCGGACGTTGCTGCCGAACGGATGGATCCTGTCTCCCGCCGGCACCTCGGTCGATCTCGGCGATCTTCCGCTCGGGATGCATCTCTCCGCTGACGGAAAATTCGCAGCCGTCGTCAACAGCGGGGAGGGGAAGCAGACGATCTCGCTTGTCGACGTCACGGGCCGCCGTGTCATTCAAACGCTGCCGATAAAAAAATCGTGGCTCGGAATTCGCTTCAACAGCCGCGGCAACCGGATTTATGTTTCAGCCGGAAACGACAACGGCGTTAATGAATACGCGTTTGAACACGACTCTGTCTCGTTTCTGCGGACCATTGAGCTTGGCAAGCCATATTCCCAACAGGATATTTCGCCGGCGGATATCGCGTTGGCTGACGGGGATTCGCTCCTTCTTGTGGCAGCGAAAGGAAATAACTCGCTCTATAAAATTGCGCTCCCGAGCGGAACGATTACCGGAGTGCTTCAACTCTCCCATCCTTTGTATTCCTGTGCCGTCGACGAAGGGCGGCATCTCGTGTATGCGAGCGTCTGGGGGGGCGCGCAGGTTGCCGTCGTCGACCTGGATTCGATGTTGCTCAGAAAACTGATCTCCGTCGGGGACCATCCGAATGAAATGGTCTTGACGAAAGATGGAAAAAGGCTCTTTGTCGCGAACGCGAACGTCAACTCGGTATCGGTGATCGGGCTTGACGGGATGAAGGTGATCGAAACAATTTCTACTTCTCTTTCTCCCGACGCGCTCGGGGGAAGCACGCCGAACTCGCTCGAGCTTTCTCCGGACAACTCCACGCTGTATGTCGCGAATGCCGATAATAATTTTCTGGCGGTGATCGATGTCGAAAAATTCGGAGCGAGCCGTTCGCTGGGATTCATCCCGACCGGCTGGTATCCGACGGCGGTCCGCTGTGCCGGGAACCTTCTCCTCGTTGCCAACGGAAAGGGGATGATCTCAAAAGCGAATCCGCACCATGAATACATCGCAAGCTTGCTGGTCGGATCGCTGTCGTTTATCCCTCTTCCTTCAAAAGAAGAATTGGCAAGTTATACGGCTCAGGTTGTTCAGAATACGCCGCTCACGCGGACTCGTCCGGCTCCGCAATGGGACGATCAGAATCCGATCCCAAAATCGACCTCGTCAATCTCGCCGATCAAGCATGTGTTTTACGTCATCAAAGAGAACAGGACGTACGACCAGGTTTTTGGCGATATCCCGCAAGGGAACGGCGATTCCGCGCTGTGTCTTTTTGGAAAGGATGTGACGCCGAATCATCATGCGCTTGCGGAAGAGTTTGCTTTACTCGACAATTATTATGAGGATGCCGAAGTCAGCGCGGACGGACACAACTGGTCGATGGCCGCATACGCGACAGACTTCGTCGAGAAAACGTGGCCGACGTTTTACGGCGGCCGCGGGGGGGAGTACGTGTACGAAGGCGAAGGTATCACCAGCCCGACGAACGGCTATATCTGGGATGACTGCGTGAGGCACAATGTCTCGATGAGAAATTACGGGGAGTTCGTCGACGAGGAGGATACAACAAAAGGCGCAAACCGGGTGAAAGCTTCAGCATTGATCGGCAGGACCTCTCCCGATTACCGCGGCTGGGATCTGAATTATCCCGATGTCCAGCGCGTGGACGCGTGGCTCCAGGAATTCGACGCGTACGAGGCGGGCGATTCGCTGCCGCAGTTTGAGATTATCAAACTGCCGAACGACCATACAGCCGGCTCGCGAAGAGGTTCGCTCACTCCGCGGGCGATGGTCGCCGACAACGATAAGGCGCTCGGCACGATCGTCGAACGGATCTCGCACAGCAAATACTGGAAGGAATCGGCGGTGTTCGTCCTTGAAGACGACGCGCAGAACGGTCCCGACCATGTCGATGCGCATCGCTCGATCGCGCTCGTTGTGAGCCCGTACACGAGACATCACGTTGTCGACCACACGATGTATTCCACCTCGGGCATGCTGCGCACGATGGAGCTGATCTTAGGCCTGCCGCCGATGAGCCAGTACGATGCGAGCGCAACGCCGATGTTCGCGTCCTTCACGCCGCAGCCCGACCTGACGCCTTTTATGGCAAGAAACAACATCATCGACCTTCAAGAGAAAAATGCCCTCGGCGCGTTCGGACAGGAGAGAATGGAAGCGTTCAATCTTTCGAGGGAGGATTTGGTCCCCGATAACGAATTCAACGAGATCATCTGGAAGTCGGTGAAAGGAGCTTCGTCCGATATGCCCGCTCCCGTTCGCAGCGCGTTCATGATCAACCAGGAGAGCCACGACGACGATGACGATTGAATGATCGTGTTCACTTGATGAATAATCCGATAACACAGCTCGGCCGGTCGCTCTCTTTTAGGCGAATGTTGTGGCTTATTCCGATCATCCTGACCGTCCACAATCTCGAAGAGGCGCTGACGATGCCGCCATGGGTGATGGCTCATCTGGGGCTCATCAAGGAGAATCTCCCTTTATCGCTTGACATTCAATTCACTCCTGCGCAGCTTCTTTGCTCGCTTTTTCTTGCGACGGCGGTTCCCTGGGCTGTGACGATCTTTTGCGTCAATGGTGAAAAGGGGAGCGGGAAATTATTTCTTCTTTTTCTCCTTCAGGCGATCGTTTTGCTCAATGTGGTGGTTCCCCACATTGCCGCATCGATCAGGATGCAACAATACAATCCCGGCGTTATCACCGCGGTCTGCATCAACCTTCCTTTTTCCGCTTATCTTTTTCGAAGAGCGTATCGCGAGCGATATCTCTCTTCGCGGAATTTTGTTCTGCTCTTCCTGACCGCGATCATCATCTATGGTCCGGTCGCCTGGATGCTTCACACAGCAGGAGAATGGCTGGCAATGGCTCTGTAATCCCAGCATTCATCCGGCAACATTTCGGCAGTACTATCGTCCCACATTCGAGACCCTTGGGCGAGAGGGGAGATTCTCACACTGATACGCTGCCTGCCTTTCAACCGCTTGACCTTCCACCTCAAAAAAAGTATTTTGAATGGGAATAAGCATCGAGGAGAAGTGATCCCATGACCGCAGTTGTTGGAATGCCCAAGCCCCTTCAGAAGAAACAGGGGAACGAAATCTCCATCCGTACGATCCGAAAATATGTCGTCGGCATCGATGAGGAAATCCCGCTTCTCGGCGGAAAGCATCGCCGCTACGTCAATCTCGACAATGCCGCGAGCACGCCGACGATTTCGCTGATCACCGACAAGGTGAACGAATTCCTGAAGTGGTACTCCAACGTCCACCGCGGGACCGGTTTCAAATCGAAATTATCCTCCTGGGTCTTCGAAGAGGCGCGCGAGACGATCGCCAGATTTGTGAATGCGGACCTTTCCGACAGCGTCGTCCTTTTCTGCAAGAATACCACCGAAGCGATCAACAAACTGGCCCATCGTTTTTCATTCAAACCGGGGGACGTCGTGTTGACGTCGGTGATGGAGCATCATTCGAACGAGCTCCCGTGGCGGAAGGCGGCGCATGTGGTGCACGTCGAAGTGACGCCCGACGGGCGCATCGATGAGAAGGATTTCAAGGAGAAAATTTCGCTTCACGGTTCCGCCATCAAACTCATCGCGGTGAGCGGGGCGTCGAACGTCACCGGGTTCATCAATCCGGTGCACATGTATGCCCGATGGGCGCACGAGATAGGCGCCAAGATCATGGTCGACGCGGCACAGCTTGTTCCCCACCGTCCCGTCGACATGAAAAGGAAGGGGGATCCCGAGCATCTCGACTTTCTTGCCTTCTCCGCTCATAAAATGTACGCCCCCTTTGGGGTCGGCGTGCTCGTCGGAAGCCGGCAGACGTTCGAGGAGGGGGATCCCGAATACGTCGGCGGCGGAACGGTCGATATTGTGAATCTGGAAAATGCTTACTGGACCGATCTGCCGGACAAAGAAGAGGCCGGTACGCCGGACATCGTCGGCGCCGTCGCACTTGCGCAGGCGATCCGCATTATCGAACAGATCGGCTGGAGGGATATCATCGAACATGAGGCGTCGCTGACGCGGTACGCGCTCGAGAAGATCGAAAAGATCCCCGGCGTTTCGTTGTACGGCGACAAGGAGGCCGCGCATGCAAACGACAGGCTTGGCGTCATCACGTTCAACGTCAACGACCTCAGCCATGCGCTCGTCGCTTCCATTTTGAGCTATGAGTGGGGAATCGGGACCCGCAACGGATGTTTCTGCGCGCATCCGTACGTGAAGTGTCTTCTCAACGTCGACGAGGCGGAGGCGAAAGATATGGAGCAGCGCATTCTTGCCCGGGACCGGTCGACCCTCCCCGGATTTGTCCGCGCCAGCTTCGGCATCTATAACACCAAAGAGGAGATCGATGTGTTGTGTGAAGCCCTTTCGGCAATCGCGAAAGGAAATTACATGAGCGGGTATGTGCTGAATAAAGAACGGGGGGAATACTATCGGACGGACACGGTCGAGGAGTTTGAAAACTATTTTGCGGTCTAGATCTGCGGAACCAAACGAATTCTTCCAACACATTATTCCCTATGGACTTCAAAAAACTCTCCCTCGCGACAAAAGCGATTCACGGAAAAAAACTTCACCCGTATAAAGGCCCCGTTTCCCTTCCGATCTATCAGACATCGACATACCGGTTCGACGATTCCAACGATGCGGTCCGTTATGCGAACGGCGATACTTCCGTTTACGTCTATTCGCGCTACCACAATCCGACTGTACACGACGTCGAAGAAAAAATCGCGTTGATGGAGGAGGGGGAAGCCGCCGCACTCTTCGCCTCCGGCATGGCCGCAATTTCTACGGCGATCCTGACCTTCGTCCACGCCGGGGAAGAAATCGTCAGCACGCCGGCGCTCTACGGGGGGACGTACCGGTTTTTCCGCGACACGCTTCCGGACAGCGATATTGGCGTGAAGTACGCCGATCCTGACAATCTCTCAGCGCTTGACAAACTCATTACAAAAAAGACACGTCTTGTCTATTTTGAAACGCCTACCAATCCGACGCTCAATATCGTGGATATCGGCCTCCTTGTAGCGCAGGTGAAAAGGGCTGAGAAGAAATATCGCACCGGTATTTTGACGATGATCGACAACACATTCGCCTCTTGCCTGAACCAAAAGCCGTTTGACCTCGGTGTCGATATCGTGATGGAAAGCGCCACAAAATATTTAGGCGGACACAGCGATATCCTTGCCGGCATCGCGGTCGGCCCGAAGAAGACGATCGACAAGATAAAGATCACGGCGAAATATCTGGGGGGCTGTGCGGACCCGTTCATGGCGTATTTGCTGTTCAGGAGCCTGAAGACATTTGAACTCAGGGTCAGCCGCCAGAATGAAAACGCCCTGGCCCTGGCCAAGCGATTGGAAAGACATCCAAAGGTTTTGCGCGTTATCTATCCGGGACTTGAATCCCATCCGCATCATTCGCTGGCGAAAAAGCAGATGAGCGGCTTTGGAGGAATGGTGACCGTCGAGGTGCGGGGGGGAGTGAAAGCGGCCGTCAAGGTCTGCGATGCGCTCAACGTTGCCGTGAACGCAATGTCGCTCGGCGGAGTGGAAACGCTGGTCAGCATTCCGGTCTATTCATCTCACGTGAATATGTCCGGCAAGGAACTGAAGCAGCACGGAGTGACTCCGGGAATGATCCGCATTTCTGTCGGCGTTGAAGGGATCGACGATTTGATCTCGGATTTCGAACAGGCATTGAAGAAGGTTTAGAAGCAGTCTCGAATTTATGTCACTTCGCTCTTCTCCCGAAGGGATGGCTCTTCCGGATGCGTCCCCATCTTGCAGGGCGTGCTTCCCAGAGGGAAGTCCCAGGGGACCGGGTGAACATGCTTTTATTGCCGCTTTCACTATCTGTTCCTCCTGAGCGAGTGGCGCGGTTTTATCGCGCCGGGAGACGAAGGACAGCGTGACAGATTGTTGAAAGAGCTTCTGGAGATAATCCGGTCAGCACTGAAATAGATTTGCGCTCCCCCTCTGGAATTCCTTTTCGATTTTTTTTATATTGTTGCACCACTAATGTAGGCGAATGACATTTATTCCATCGTACATCCCCCTCTTTGAGTCGGGCGAATTCCAGCGGCGGTTGGAGCGGCTCGAGGCCATGCTGGAGTTCTGCACAGTGTGTCCCCATGATTGCGGCAACAACCGCCTGAAGAACGAACTCGCCCGCTGCTATTCCGGCTATCTTCCGATCGTTTCGTCGTATTGCCAGCATTTCGGCGAGGAACCGGCGCTTGGCGGCGAGAACGGGGTGGGGAATATCTTTCTCGGGAACTGCAATCTCCGCTGCGTCTACTGCCAGAACTTTCAGATCAGCCAGAACTGGAAGGCCGAGCGGATGAACGAGAGATCCTTCGATCAAATGGCGGAAATGATGCTCGAGCTTCAGGCGAAAGGAGTTCATGCCATCGGATTTGTTTCCCCCACGCATTTTGTTCCGCAGATCGTTCGCGCCCTTGCGATCGCAATTCCTCAAGGGCTCCGTCTCCCGTTGATCTACAACACCAATGCCTATGATTCCGTCGAAGTGCTGAAGCTCCTCGACGGTATTTTTGATATTTACCTCCCCGACTTGAAATACAGCGACGACGATTTTGGATACAAGTATTCGAAGGTGAAGTCGTACACCGAAATTTCCCGCGCTGCGGTCTCGGAGATGCACCGTCAGGTCGGCAGCGAGCTCGTGTACGGCGACGACGGGCTGGTCAACAGAGGGTTGATCATCCGCCATCTTGTGCTGCCGAATGATATTGCCACTTCCGAAGAGACCTTGCGGTGGATTGCGGGAGAGCTGGATAATCGGGTGACCTTGAGCGTCATGTCGCAGTACTATCCGACGCACAAAGCGCTGACGACAGAATTGCTGGACCGCCGCATCCGTGAAAGCGAGTACAACAAAGTGCTGGCTCTTCTGGATAAACTCGGGTTCGAAAACGGGTGGGCGCAGGAATTTGAAAGCCAGGATTACTACCGGCCTGATTTCAGCGACAGGCTGGAACCGTTCAAAGTAGAAGCGTGAAGGAGGCGAAGAGATGGCTTTGTTGACGGAAAAGCAGATTGCCGGTGAATTGAAATCGACGAAGGGGTGGAAACGCCGGGGGGACGAAATTCACAAGTTGTTCGTCCATAAGGACTTTGCACGCGCCATGGGGTTTGTGCAATCGGTCGCCTTGCTTGCGGAAAAAATGAACCACCATCCCGACATCGATATCCGCTGGAATAAGGTCTCGCTGAGTCTTTCCACACACAGCGAGGGGGGACTCACCGCCAAGGATTTTGCATTGGCGCAGCAAATTAACTCGCTGGCATAAGAGGCGCCCGAACTCATGAACAATCAGGAACGGATCAAGGCGCTGACGGAGCTGCTCGCCAAGGACCCCGACGATTCCTTCTCCCGGTATGCGCTCGCACTGGAGTACGTCGGTCTTGGCGAACCCAAAAATGCGATCGCCGCGCTCGAGGATTTACTGAAACGCGACGCCCGGTACGTGGCGGCGTATCACCAGCTCGGACGCCTCTATTCCAAAACGAACAATACGGCCGGAGCAAAAAAGATCTACCGGCAGGGGATAGAGCTCGCAACGGAAACGAACGATCTTCATGAAAAGACCGAGATGGAAGAAGAACTCGAGGAGATCGAGGATGAATGGTGATAGCTTGTTACATCGTAAAGATTAAAAAGGAAAACTTTTAAAGAAAGAATCACTACCTCACCTTTTAGCACCAACCCTTCATGAAACTTCCCAACGATGATATCCTCAGGATCTTCAGAGAGACCAACGCACTGCTCGACGGACATTTTCTGCTCACTTCGGGGCTTCACAGCCCGCACTATTTTCAGTGCGCAAAGGTCCTCCAGCATCCCAAATACCTTCACCTCCTTGCCGGCGAGATCGCGAAGCATTTCGGGAAGAGCGGAATTGAACTGGTCATCTCCCCCGCGATCGGCGGCATCGTGGTCGGGACCGAGGTCGGCAGGATGCTCGAAGCCCGCACGATCTTTGCGGAGAGGGAAAACAATGTCATGACGCTTCGCCGCGGCTTCGAAATAATGAAAGGGGAACGCGTGCTCGTCGTCGAGGATGTCGTGACGACCGGCGGCTCGGTGAAGGAGATCATCGGACTTGTTGAAAGGGCCGGTGCGGTGCTTGCCGGCGTCGGTTACATTGTCGACCGGAGCAGCGGCAAAACGACGTTCAACGCCGAATCGTTTTCCGTCCTTCAGATGGATGTCGTCACCTACGCGCCGGATGCATGTCCGCTCTGCAAAGAAGGAACTCCGGCGATAAAACCGGGAAGCAGAAAATAACCCGCACGTGTTCCCATGAAATCATTTCTCGTTGTCATCAGCGATACGTTGTTGAAAAAACTCGAGGCAGTTTTCGGCACCGGCCTGTTGTTCCACACCGTTGCCGGCTTCATTCTTTTTCTGCTCATCCTCATCCTCGGCAAGGGGATAAAATTTTTCCTGGAAAGCATCGGACGAAGAATTTTCACCTTCACCAAGACCGCGATCGACGACGAGATCCTCGAGATCATCCTTGAACGGGTGATGTCGATCAGTGCGATCCTGGGGATGTACTTCGGTCTCCGCGAACTCAGCGAAGGGCTCGATGCGGGCAACACGTCGTTCCTGAAATTCCTCGAATACTCCAACGCGGCCCTCTATGTGCTGATGGCGGTTGTCTTGACGACACTGGGGGTCAAGGTCGCCGACACCCTCATCCGGCACGCGCTCCATTCGGTCGCCGAAAAAGAATCGTCGAATTTCGACCTTGCCTTCGCCCCGCTCGTCAACCGGTTTGTGAACATCATCGTCGGGGTCATCGCGGTCATCATCGTCCTCGACCACTTCGGACAGAACATCTCGAGTCTGCTGGCGCTTCTGAGCGTTGGTTCCCTTGCCGTCGGCCTGGCGGCGCAGGAGACGATCTCCAATATGATCTCGGGCTTTGTGATCATGCTCGACCGGCCGTTCCGCAAGGGGGATCGGGTGAAGATCCCGACGGGCGAAGAAGGGGACATTTTCGAGATCGGCCTCAGGAGCACCAGGATCGTCGACGCGGACAACAATCTGCTCATCGTTCCGAACAGCGAACTGATCAAAACGCGCATCGTGAATTATTCTTTCCCCGCCCCTGCGATCCGGGTGATCGTCGAAGTGACCGTCGCGTACGGTTCGGACGTCGCTAAGGTGAAAAAAATTCTGCTCGACCTTGCCCGTTCGCATTCCGATGTCCTGAAAATGCCGCCGCCGGAAGTGAACCTTATGAAGCTTGATCCGGCGGGGATTCAGTTCAAACTGTTTTGCCGCGTTGGATCATTCAGCGAACAGGGGCCGGCAGCAGAAAAACTCCGCGTCCAGGCATACGAAGCGCTCATGAAAGCGAAGGTGGAGTTTGCCGTTCCGCAGCAGGTTGTCCATATCAAAGAAAGAAGGCGCTGATGGGATTTGAACTTCTGCGAACCGAAAAAATCTACTCGGGGAGGATCGTCACCCTGGTCGTCGACCATGGGAAGTACAGCTCGGGGAATCCGGCCGTCAGGGAAATCATCCAGCATCCGGGGGGAGCCGTCGTGCTCGCGGTCTTCGAGAACAACGATATTCTGCTGGTCAGACAATTCAGGTACCCGATCGGCGCGGAGGTGGTTGAATTGCCGGCGGGGAAGCTCGACGGCAAGGAAGACCCCCAGCATTGCGCCGAGCGCGAACTTCGGGAAGAAACGGGTTATCTCGCAAACCGATGGACAAAGCTGACCACCCTCATGACGACGCCGGGATTCTGCAACGAACGGCTCCATATTTTCATGGCACAGGATCTTTCTCTCTCCCCCCAGGGACAGGCGCTGGAAGAGGGGGAACAGACTATGAAACTTCTCCGCGTTCCGCTCGACGAAGCGATCGCAATGGCCGAGCGGGGGGAGATTGCGGACGGAAAGACGATCGCCGGCATATTTCTCGGCGAACGTTTGCTCCGAAGGAAGAATCACCATGGAACATGAGCCGTCGAAAGAGCCGAAGAACCGGGCCTACCGGGTCGACCTGAAGCGCTGCATCTCGGCTTCATGCGACGGGGAACTGGCGGAAATGGCATACTACGAACGGAATAACTGGGTGACCGTTGAACTGCAATGCAACCGCTGCAAACGAAAATTTACCGTGAAGGTGGAGATGTGATTCAGTGAACAGTCAACAATGATCAGTGAGCAAGGTTTTAGGACGCACGACCGCGGTGTCAGCACCCAACGCCTATTACCTGACGCTCAAAACCTGGAACAAGTCAGAATCTAGAATCACAATGCTCAAAAACATCATCTTCGACGTCGACGGGACGCTGCTCGACTCGAAGCGCGATATTGCCGGTGCGCAATTGTGGGTTCTGCAGCAGCTTGGCGTTCAAAATTACACGGAAGAAGATCTCTATCCCCATATCGGCAAGACGCTGCAGGAAACCTTCACGCTCCTCCTGCCGGACCGGCTCCACCCAAGGATCCCCGAGGCGGCAATAATGTACCGCGATTATTACCGTCCCCGTTCTCTTGACACGACGAAACTCTTCCCGGGCGTCAAGGAGACGATCGAAATCCTTCACATTAAAAAGATCAATCTTGCGACAGCGACGATCAAGTCGAGCGAAACGACAAAGAAGATTCTGACCCATTTTGACATCGCGGAATATTTCTCGCAGCTCCAGGGGACCGACGGCATGCCCCACAAGCCGAATCCCGCGATCCTTAACAAGATCCTTCGCGAGCAGCAGTGGGCCGCGAACGAAACGCTCATGGTCGGCGATACCGAACGGGATATTCTCACCGGGAAAAATGCCGGCGTTGCCACCTGCGGCGTGACGTACGGCACGTGCACGCGCGAACAGATGACCGCCGCGCAGCCTGAATGGATCGTCGATACGTTTCCCCAGATACTGACGCTTCTCTGATCTATGACAGCCAACGAACTGATCCGCAAAAAAAGAAACGGCGGCGCTTTGTCGCCCGATGAATTGCAATTCCTCATCGACGGGTTCGTTAAAGGAACCATTCCCGATTACCAGATGTCCGCTTTTCTGATGGCGACGTATTTTTCCGGAATGAATGCGGAGGAGACGCGCGAGTTCACCCGGCTGATGCTTCACTCCGGGGAAGTTGTCGACCTCTCTGCGATCCCGGGGCTCAAAGTCGATAAACATTCCACCGGCGGCGTCGGCGATAAGATCTCTCTTCCTCTGGTGCCGATCGTCGCGGCGTGCGGCGTACCGGTTCCGATGGTCAGCGGACATGGACTCGGCCATACAGGCGGGACGCTCGACAAGCTGGAATCGATTCCGGGGTTCAGCGCGTCGTTATCGGTCCCCGGTTACAAGAACGTGATCGCAGAGATAGGCGCGGTGATGGTCGGTCAGACAAAAGAGATCGCCCCCGCTGACAAAAAGATGTACGCGTTGCGCGACGTGACCGCGACCGTGGAATCGATTCCGTTGATTGCCGGAAGCATCATGAGCAAGAAGCTCGCGGAAGGGATCGATGCGCTCGTGCTGGACATCAAGACCGGGCGGGGCGCTTTCATGCCGACATATGAAAAGGCCGCCGCGCTCGCCGCCGCGCTGGTAAAGATTGGCGATAGTTTTGGGAAGAAAACAATCGGTTTTATCACGAGCATGGATCAGCCCCTCGGTTACGCCGTCGGCAACTGGATTGAAGTGGTCGAGTCGGTCGAATGCCTGCGGGGCAGGGACGTCCCCGATGTCATGGAATTGACATACGTGCTCGGCGGAATGATGCTGGTGCTGGGGAAGAAGGCTGAGACGCTTGCCGAAGGCATCGAGCGATGCAAGGATGCCGTAAGGAACGGCAGGGCGTATGAAAAATTCATCCAGCTCGTGAAGCGTCAGGGGGGAGATGCATCCTTCATTGAACACCCGGAAAAATATGGCCGGCCGAAATATTCAAGCGAGATCACATCGGCGAGTACCGGCGTTATTACCGGAATCGACCCGCTCGAGATCGGCCTCACCGGAATCGACCTCGGCGCCGGCAGAACAAAGGTTGACGATGTTATCGACCCTAAGGCCGGAATTGTCCTTTCAAAAAAAATCGGTGATCCGGTAAAAGCCGGGGAGATACTTGCAAAGTTATACACCGATAACCAGCGATCGATCGATCCCGCAGCAAAAAGAATCGCCGCCGCATTTTCTGTCGGCCAGACAAAACCTGAGCAAACCACGCTCATCATCAGCCGCGTGGACGAGAACGGCATTTCCCCCTTCAAAATTTGATCATTGATCCCGCATCCGGGGTTATGAGGGAAGGGTTCTCTCGTCCCCAATCCTCGATCGGGAAGGGAGCAGATCTCGTTCCCGTTGTCTCCCGCCAAGAGACAAGTCGACGACGCCGCTCCCAAACTGAGTCTGGGATAGAGCGTGGAATGTGATTCTCGGCGCTGCCAACGGCCTTCCTTTCTTGACAATTCTTCCAAAAAGTCCTAATTTTTGGCAAGTGAGCATCTTCGCGTGAATTTGCTCATCTCACGGGGCATCCTCCAAGAATCTTTCCGGTGAATCCTGAACGGCGGGGGAGGATTTTTACTGCATCGCATCAGACTGCATTTGCCCGCTACGACTCCATCCACACAAGTCAAAGAAGGGAGCATTGACCATGGCCGTTAAACGTCGAAAAAAATCTTCAGCACCTGCGGGACGAAAACCAGGATATGGATGGGTGCCGGACCTTCCCGACCACCAGGATCTCTTGTACAGCCAGGCTCGCGCCGTTCCTCCGTCGCTCCCGGCGTCGGTCGATCTTCGTTCAAAATGCCCGCCGGTCGAGAACCAGGGAGAACTCGGCAGCTGCACCGCGAATGCACTTGCCGGGGCGCTTGAATTCATTGAATTGAAGAACGGCACGCCGCTTGTCGATGTCAGCCGGCTTTTCATCTACTTTAACGAGCGAGCGATCGAACATACCATCATGTCCGATTCGGGGGCGCAAATACGTGACGGCATAAAATCGCTCGCAAAACAAGGAGTTTGTCCGGAGAAAAAGTGGCCATACGTGATCTCAAAATTCGAGGACAAGCCGACGCCGGCATGCTATGCCGAGGCGAAAAAGCGTCTCATCACCTCGTATCACCGCATTCTGACGCTTGACGAAATGCGGACCTGTCTTGCGGAGGGATTCCCGTTCGTCTTCGGCTTCACCGTCTACGAGAGCTTCGAGTCGCAAAAAGTCGCACAAACCGGCGTTGTTAACATGCCTTTGCCCGGCGAGCGTACTGTCGGAGGGCATGCCGTAGTGGGGATCGGGTACGCTGACAGCGACCGCCGTTTCATCGTCCGTAATTCATGGGGAAAGGACTGGGGAGAACAAGGATACTTTACAATTCCGTACGACTATCTTGCCAACAGAAATTTGGCCGACGATTTTTGGACGATCAGGAAGTGAGACAGGTATTGGCAAACGCACGATGCGTTCGCTCAACGTCGGATTCAGAATGACGGATCTCTCCGTCGGTTCGCGGCGACTCAGTTCGTGTCGATGTCTCTCCGGCGGACTCGCTGAAGGCGGACGAACCTCCGAGGTCCCGAAGGATTGGCTTTGCGAGACTGTTTCGGCGTATGCCTTCGCCATTCGCTCCGTTCAGAATCTCAGTGACGGGAATGTGACATGATTGACATTCATCGTTTTATTTTTTAAACTTTTGCAGATAGTTGAATTAATGCGTCGACTGCTCTCCTGGTGATCGGAACCTGCAATGCACACGAAACTGATCCATCCGCTCATTCTTCTTACCTTCGTTCTTGCTCTTGTCTCTTACGCCCAGCCGCCTGACGCCATCGTCATCGTCCGCCAGTCGACGCTGAACGGTTTTCTTACAGCTGTCGGGCCGGTCAGCGGAAAGGCGCCGTACGACGTTTTAGGAATCAAAGGAGAATATACCTGGGAGGTCAAGAACGCGCACATCGATCTGAAGCCGAATGCGGCGGCATTCGCCGCGGATGCGAGCGTTAAGGTCGGATTTTTTTCATACGGATCGGTGGCCAACGGGGAGGTGGAGATCAAATACCATCAGGAGACGAACAGGATCTCGGTCAAGGTGCTGAAAGCGTCCTTCGAAGTTTACACGAAAATTTTCGGCAAAAAGATCCACCTCGGCGACGTCGATATCTCGAAGTTCTACCGCCCCGAGTTTGAATTCGCCGGACCACAGCCGGTCCAACCCAGCGTGCTGGTGACGCTCCCGGGGGACAAATCCAAGACCGTCTATATTACGCCCTATAATCAGAACCTGAGAGTAGAGCAGGAACAGATCGTCGTAACGTCGAGTCTTCAATTTTCCGACCAGCCTCCTCAGCCGGCGCCCGCTCCGCCATCGCAGCAGTGAACGCGAATGGCACAGTTGGGTGAAGCCGGCTGATAGGATTTTTGAAACTCCCTCAAGACTTGGTTGCTTTCGCGGGACGGCCTGTCATGGCCGGATGCACGTTTAACTCACAACAGACTACACTCTCTTACTCACATCTCAGAAGGGGCGATTACAATGGGAAAAGCAGGCGGTTTCCTCGAATATCCGCGCGTCAATCCGACATACCGGCCGGTCGTCGACCGGATCCACGACTATCACGAGTTTGTCAACCCTCTCACCGAAGAAGAAATAAAGAAGCAGGGGGCCCGGTGCATGGCATGCGGGGTTCCGTTCTGCCACTGGCTCGGCTGTCCGCTTCACAACGACATTCCCAACTGGAACGATCTCGTCTACCGCGGCCAGTGGCGCGAAGCATACCAGCAGCTCGAATGGACAAACAGTTTCCCCGAAATTACGGCGCGCGTCTGTCCTGCACTCTGCGAAGCCGCCTGCACGCTGGCAATCAACGTCAGCGCGGTCTCGATACGTCAGATCGAGCTCTTCGTCTCCGAGCGCGCGTTTGAGAACGGCTGGGTGGTGCCGGAGTTTCCCAATAAAGAAACGCATAAACGGGTCGCCGTCGTCGGCTCTGGGCCTGCCGGCCTGGCCGCTGCAAAGAGACTGCGCCAGCTTGGAGACTCAGTGACGGTGTTCGAGAAATCGGATAAAGCCGGAGGGATCCTCCGATACGGAATTCCCGACTTTAAGCTTGAGAAATGGGTTCTCGACAGGCGAATAAAATTGATGACAGAGGAGGGGGTTCGCTTCGAGACGAATGTGAATGTTGGAGAAAACATTTCGGCGGATGAACTGCGAAGTACATTCGACGCGATCATTCTTACTCCCGGCGCCGGCCGCGCGCGCGGATTGAATATTCCCGGAGCGGAGCTGGACGGGGTCCATCAGGCGATGGAGTATCTGACTCATTCGAACAAATACGTCGCCGGTCTGAAAAAGCGCGATGAGATCATCTGGGCGGAAAACAAGAGCGTTGTTGTCATCGGCGGCGGCGATACGGGGAATGATTGCGTTGGTACCGCGGTGCGGCAGGGAGCCAAAGAGGTGTATCAATTTGAAATTCTGCCCAAGCCCCGGGAGTGGGACAAACCGTACAATCCCGACTGGCCCGACTGGCCGAAGATCCTGCGGAACTCATCGTCGCATGAGGAGGGGTGTCATCGTGATTGGTCCGTTTCAGCGAAGAGATTTTCAGGGGACGGAACGAAGGTCGAGCGGGGAGAATTCGTGCGGGTTGGATGGAAGGAAGATGCAAAGGGGATCGGCAGGGAAATGTATGAAATTGCCGGGTCGGAGTTTGCTCTTGACGTCGACCTGGTTTTCCTTGCCATGGGTTTTGTCCATGTCGAACATGGACAATTGACGAACGGCCTGCAGGTCGCTCTGGATGAATGGGGAAACATCAAGGCCGCCCAGTATGCGACGTCTGTTCCCGGTGTCTTTGCCGCCGGGGATGCGATGACAGGAGCGAGTCTGGTCGCACGCGCCATGCGTCACGGCCGTGAAGCAGCGTCAGCATGCCATGTGTATATGCAGGGGACATAACCGTGGTATTTTTGCAGGACGACTTTTCTGCATACATTGCCATCATTCCGGCATTTCTGCAGGGCGACCTCTAAGGTTGCGCATGTCGATATACGATCGCCTGGCGTGCAGAAATTCAAAACGCGGAAAATAGAAAGAAGCGGGGAAATGCGATCCCGTCGCGCCGAAGTGCCGAAAAGATCCAGCCTCCGGCTACGACGCCGGCACGTAGATGAGCACGACGTTTCCGTTGGAGAACGTACGTGATCTTGTCAGCTTCAATTGTACTTTATCCTTGACTCCATCGAACATCGTTCTCCCCCTCCCCAAGATCATCGGCGTGATGACGAACTGGTATTCGTCGATCAACCGCTCCTGCGTCAACTGTGCGATGATACTGCCGCTCCCAAGGATCGCCATGTGGACGTCGGGCATGTTTTTCAACCTCCTGACCTCTCCGGCCATGTCGTTCTTCACAAACCTTGAATTCTCCCAGTCCGAACTTTCTATGGTTCTGGAGAAAACAACTTTTTGTCCGGAGTTCATCCGCTTTGCGACGACAGGATTGTTCTCCACTGCAGCCGGAGTCGGCCAATACTTTTTCATCAGATCGTAGGTGACCCTCCCCAAAACGAGGACCCCGTCGCCGCTGGCGTTGCCGGCGACGTACGCATCCCACTCCTCGTCCTTTTTGGGATTGTACAGCCACGACATATCTCCGTTCGCATCCGTGAAGTATCCGTCCAGTGAGATCGAGTTAAAGGCAAGGAGTCGGCCCATAGATACATCCTTGAAATTCAGTCGTTGGATTTTTGCTGGGTCGTGTCGGGGACGAAATCGAGCACGATCGAGTTCATACAATAACGTTTGTGCGTCGGCGGCGGTCCGTCGTCGAACAGATGCCCGAGGTGACTTCCGCAGCGGCCGCAGAGGACCTCTATTCTCTCCATCCCCAACGAGTAGTCCCGCTGATATAGGACGGCTTGAGGCCGGGCAGTTTCAAAAAAACTCGGCCAGCCGCAGGTGCTCGCGAATTTCGAGTCCGACCTGAAGAGTCTGTTGCCGCACACGGCGCAGTAGTACGTGCCGATGCCTTCGAAGTTCCAGTATTTTCCGGTAAACGCCCATTCGGTTTCTTTCTCCCGTGCGACGGCGTACACCTTTGACGGCAGAATTTTTTTCCAGGCGGCATTAGAGAGGTTTAAAACAGTCGTGTCGGTCCTCGAATAGTACGGATTTTTATTCTGTTGTTCGTCTTCCATCAGTGCTGCCTCGGATTTTGTATTGCAGTTAACCGACAATAACGCCGTCAGCGCGCCAAGCGCAATACTCAGAATTTTTGTCCGCCTCATTGACGACTCTCCTTCGCATCGTTTGCTTAACGGATGTCCGGTGAACGATCATACGGCGCGATAAAAGCGCGCTTGAGAAAAGAGGAGGCTCTGCGCAACTTCATGGAAGCTTCGCGCGGCGGAGATCCAATTTCCTATAACTTGATTTTGACCCCCTTCGTTCCTTGCATGCTCATGCGACAAGGACGATTTTTCCTTCGATTCCGCCCGCTTCAAGCCGCTCGTTCGCCTTTCGGGCGTCGAGCAGGGGGAATGTCTGTGCGATGCGGGGGGCGATCTTGTTCTCCTGGAGAAGCCTGAAGAGTTCCAGCAAATCTTCGCGGAATGGCAGAGGGTCTTTTCGGTACCACATGGTGATCCCATAAAATGTGCCGCGCCGCCTTTTCAACCGACTTCCTATAAAAAGCGAAGCATAAGAATGAACAAGTTCGGAGGTTTTTCTGGCGCCGACGAAACCGTACCATACCGTCGTACCCCCTCTGCGGGTGGAAGCGATGCATTCGCCGGTCGCTCTGCCGCCGACCGCGTCGAAGGCCGCATCCACTCCTTGCGGACGAACCCGATGAACGCCGTCATCGAGCGGTGCGAAGCGTCCTTCAATCGGTATCGCGCCGTAGGAAGAGACAATTTCATGATGTGCCTGCGCCGCTGCGCCGATTGCCGAAATGCCAAGCGCGCGGAGCAGATCGAGCAATGCCTGACCGACCCCGCCGTTCGCGGCGTTGACGAGCGCGGACTGTCCGGGCTGCAGGCGGGCTTTTCGCCGGATCATCTGGAATGCGGTGACATAATTCAGCACGAGCGAGACAGCGGCAAGATCGCTCAGGCCGGACGGTACTTTGATCCAGTGCTCGGCCCCCCGCACCACATATTCCGCGTATCCTCCATACACCAACAGGGCACAGACACGGTCCCCTTCTTTTAAAGAAGCGACATCTTTGCCTACTGCATCGACGATGCCGATCGATTCGTAGCCGGGGATGAACGGGATCCGCGGCGCGAAAATGTACGAGCCGCGGCGCATGGTAACATCCGTTGCACCGACGCCCGTAGCCAGTACTTTGACTCGGACCTCTCCCGGGCCGGGAACCGGCATCGGCACCTCGACCACTCTGAGAACATCGGGACCTCCTTTGGCCGTCAGCATGACGGCCCGCATTGTCGGGATCGTCTTGTGTCTTATTTCCGCCACAGGGCTCCTTTCATTTATCTTTCTTTTTGGATGTCTTGGCGTATCGATTAAAACTCAACGACAGGGAGATCCAATGATCGAAATCCTTTTTTGTTTTCATCCCTTCTTCAGAAACAAGGACCCAGCCGATGTATTCTCGCCCTCTCATTCTCATCGTCCGGCATCCCTTTCGTTGAAGAGCCGAGTGGTGAAGGGCGGGGTCGATGCGGCACATCATTTCGTTGTGACCGACGGTGACGCACATTTTTCCGTTGACCATGAATGCTATGCCGCGAAACATCTTCCTTTCCCGAACCCGGGGAAGGTGGGCAAGAGCTTTTCTGATTCTTTCCGCAAGATGCTCGTCGTATGCCATTGCCGTCCCGTGTTTAAGTTGAATGATGAATGATCGAGGTGAGCAATCCGGAGGTTTCCGAACTGTCGGACAAGTAAAGGGGGATTTTTCCCAACCGGCTGCGTACTGATAATTGTTGGTCGGTAGAATAATAATCGGAAGAATTCCGCCACGGCATTACGCAAATCTACCGCTCCGGCCACAGAAAGGCAAATGCAAAGGCCGGGCGCTCGCGGCCGGGCTCGTCGTTGATACGCGATTTCTTTATGATCACCAGTTGCCAAGCGGGCCGCCGTACGCTCCCTGATCGTTCCGCGTTCCGTTCATGTCGTTGAATTGCGGCAGCGGATCGCCGGCGTTGATGCAGGGGGATGTCGTCGAGAGATGGAGATCCGTTTCCGAGACGAATTGTGGGTTGTTCCCGTTGAATTGCTCAAAATTATAGGCGATCGTGTAATGGGTTGAATCGGTCTGCAAGAGTGCTATTCCCGAGTCGCCGACCCTCCCCGTGTTAGAGTTGAAAATATTGTTCTCGACATCGTCCAAAACAGGAGACATCAGCACGAGTGCGGTTCCGTAGTTGTCCGTCGAGTTTTCGTAAAAGGTGTTATTGACGATCGTGTTGGATGAGGAGGCAGAAAAGACCGCTCCCCCAAATACCGCTCCATGGTTGCTCAGAAAGATGCTGTTCGTCACGCTGGACCGGGAGTTGACGAGGGAAAGCGCACCGCCGTTCGTCGATCTATTATTTCTGAAGATCGAATTCGTGACGATCACGTCGGCGTTTGAAATGTCGATGGCCCCGTTCCGCTCAGAGTCGGCAGGGGCCGTGACGTCGACTTTCTCCATGACGACGAAACTCAGGGTCGAAGTGAAAAACGACCGGGTTATTTGTATCCCTTTCCACGATGTGTTCAGCGGTGTAAGAAGGACCGGCTGTGAGACGGTTCCCTGGCACAACAGTTTACCGTACACGATGATGCCGGTCGTGTCCTCGAAATAGATCTGTGTTCCGGCGTCGATGATCAAGGTGCTGGATGAATCGACGATCAGGCTGCTTTGCACCAGATACGGCGAGCTGGCCGGCGACAGCATGGTGCTCACGTATCCGCCGATTTTAGTGTATTGAGCCGCCGGCTCTCCGACCGGCGAAGTGTTAGTTGTGCAGCCGAATATTGCGGCAGAGATCATCAGGCAGATAATTTGCCGAGCTCGAGATTCCATTGATTTCTCCCCCTTTACCGCTAACGGCGGGCCTTCCCTGTGATAGTATTGATCATGATCTTGTAGACTTTTGTCTTTTCAATGTCGGCGCTGATCTTTGCAGCTCCTTCGGCATAGAACGCCTTCGAATATTTTTTGACCAGGCCCTCGAGGGCCGACTGCTTCTCGTTCCCCGTCACGTCCTCTGCTCTTCCCGATACGATTACGCTCTCGTACTTCATGGCAAACTGATCGCGCAGCACCTCGGTCTCTCCGACAACGCAGAATGATACGGCGTTGTTCCGGAGGAGCAGTTCAATTTTTCTCCCTTCGGGGGCGCAATGAAAATAGATGGCATTGTTCATCAGGCAGAAATTGAGGGGGATGCCGTATGGCTCCCCGTTCGGCGAAGCCATGGAGAGGACGCCGTACTCTGCGTTTTCCAGAACGTCCTTAGCTTCTTCACTCTGTATTGCCCGGTCGCTCCGGCGCATCGTGTTCCCAGCCGTCGTCATTTATTCCCTTCTATTGCAATGCATCGGTCTAGTGACACTATCATTGCCTCGCGGGGGAAAGGGTTGGACGAATTTTCATCGCAAGCCGCCCCGTCGCGCCCCTTGTGTTCGTAGGTACAGATTTATTGATTGAGAATCAAGAAAGATTCTCACTGCGGCAATGCGATCTGATTATCGCAACGAATCTTATTATATTGAGGCGTCAAGGAATTTCATTTCACAATTGTTCTTGCGCCAAGCATTGATCACAATCAGCACTGTTATTCCGACCTGCGACCGGCGCGAAAGCCTGCATCGAATCTTGAGATCACTGGCTCAGCAAAGCGTGCTGCCGGATGAGGTCATTGTCGTGGACGGGAGTACCGGTCGTGAAGAGCATGATCCGGCAGAGAGTTTTCCCCGATTGAACATTATCTATGTGCGAACCGGCGCCGCGGTTTGCGTCCAGCGGAATATCGGCATCCGGAGATCGGCGGGTTCTCACATTTTTCTCTGCGACGACGATCTCGAGCTTCCAAAAGACTATGTCGCCAGGATCAAAGAATTCCTTCTCCAAAACCCAAAAGCGAATATTGCCACCGGGTTGGTGTATGAGAAGAATGAAAAGGGAGATTGGGCATACGAATATCCGGCCGCGTCGGCAGGGGAATTATTCTGGAAATTCATTTTCCAGCAGAGTGTTTGGTATGACATCGACAAAACTGAAACCGGGTATTTCGGCGGATGGATTCTGCTTCTTATGTCCCATTTTTACGCAACGAGGGGAAATTCGTACACGCTGGCAGGGTGGCCGCTTGTCACACAATTCACTAAGCCGGTTTTTACGACGGCGTTCTATGGGTTGGGGGCGAGTGTCGTCAAAAAGGAATGGCTGGTTGCGAGCCCCTATGATGAACTCCTCGATGCGAACGGCATCGGCGATAATTACGGAGTCGCGCTTCATTTCCCCGAGTTGCCGGCGATCCATGTGTTAACGGAGCTCCCTGTCTATCATCACAAAGAGGAAGCGAACCGCTTGTCGGGCGCGGAATCGTACTACAGAAGAGGGCTGGCGCTCCAGTATTTCATGCATGGAAGCACGAGGTTCACCGGTGCGAACAGAATGCTTTTTGTTTGGTCCCTTCTGGGGAATTGGGCCGCATTTCTGGCGAAAAGAAATTGGGAATATCTACGCGCTGCAAACAGACTTTTCAAAGCGATAGTGCTTCGAAATAATCCTTACCTAAGGCGATGAATATGAAGATTCGTTTTCACATCTCAGCTTTTTACATCCTCCTTGTTTCCTCGGTCTGTTTCGGACAGACTCGTCAGGGAACGACGGTCTTTGCGTACTGCACCCGCGACTTCATCGTCATCGGCGCTGACAGCAAGTTCACGTCATTCGATAACAAGGAGAGGCTCAACGGCGTCGGTTACGGGTGCAAGATCTTTCGCGGCAATGACAGCGTCTATTTTGCGATTTCCGGCAACGCCATCCCCTTCAGCGACGGAGAGAATCAGATCGAAAGAATTGCCCGGCGAGCGTGCGGCAGGGGACATACTCTTGCCGCTATCGCATCGTCCTTCAAAGCGGATGCAATTGCTTCTCTTGAGCCGTACACCGGCGTCGTGGAAAGACTTATTGCGGAGGGGATAAAAGGAAACTATGTTTCGGTTGCGTTCTTCGGTTTCGAGAATGGCGTTGCGAGTTCCCACCTGCTCGAATTCCACGATATCAACATCCTGAAACGTCAGGATACTTCGCTGATCGGGGAAAGGGAGTTGAAAGCAACGCTCCTGCCGATGAAGGTCGAGCTGGGGAATACGTTCGAGATCGATCAGTTCCTCTCGACGCATCATTCATATTTCGGACACTCCAGGGATTCCATCACTGTCGCCATCAATAATCTGATCGGGCTCGAAATTCTTGCCCATCCGGCCGCGGTTGGAGGTGGCATTTCCATTCTGTGCGTTCGTCTTCGGTCGTTTGAATGGTGGCAGGGGGGATGTGAATGCAAAGACTTTTGACGATCCCATCAAATAAATACCCCCGGGCATTTGACCGCCCGGGGGTCACTGCATAATAATTCTTTGACCGCCTACCTCAACAGAAGCATTTTTTTCGTTTCCACTAACGTTCCCGCCTGAAGCCTGTAGAAGTACATCCCCGAAGCCAAACCGCTTGCGTCGAAGGTCATGTCGTATGTGCCGGCCTCTTCGTCGCCGTTCACTAATTCCGCGACTCTTTGCCCGAGCGTATTGAACACCTGGAGAGTCACTCGCGACCGGGCGGGGATCGAGTATTCGATCATCGTTGACGGATTGAACGGGTTAGGGTAGTTGTCCGAGAGATTAAACCGAACTGCGGTCGCCCTGCCCGGATTCACGAGCGTGACGGCCGGCTTGAAGGTGATCGGATACGATTGCAGTTCCGTCGAGTCGCTCCGGGTAACGCTGAGCCGGTAATAATAGCTGACGCCGCCGGACGTGGTCGAGTCGGTAAAAAGGGAAATGCCGGGGGGGAGCATCGCGATGCGGATGAAGCCGCTATTTCCGGACCGCCGCTCGACAACAATGCTATCGCTCTCCGCGTTTCGGTTGGTCCAGGTAAGGTGTATGGATTGCCCCGCTCCCTGGCTGATCTTCAGCCCATTCGGCGACTGCGGGGAGACATGGATGAGAATATCTTTGACCTCGTTGAAGACTTCGGTATATCGGTCATAAACGGGGAAATCTCCGCCGTCATCCCAGGCGAATGCGGCGACGTTATGGTTCAGCGCCTGGTCCACGACCGTGCCGTAGGCGAGCATACGCGAATTATAGTCTGCGGTGTCGATGTAGCCGAACTCACCGAGCACGACGGGGATGTTGTTTCTGACCGACCATGTTGTGACCTGATCGAATTTCGCCTTTGTGGCGAGGAGGTCTGAGAAGCTGCCGTAGGTCCCCGTGCCGATGAGGCCGAACGGGTACGGGTCGTAAGAGTGATAGTAGCCGATCAGATACTTGTCGCTGGAATCGGGAATGGCGGCGATTACCAACTGGTCGGAATTGGACCACATGTAGCCGGAAAAGGAGACGATGCGCGTCGGGTTGGAGCGGCGGATGATCTTCAGCACCATGGCATTCAGCGAGTCGACGTTCTTTTGCGACATGGGGTATGGTTCGTTGATGATCTCAAAGATGAGGCTGTCCGATCTGTCCGCAAAGCGTGCCGCGATCTGGCTCCAGATGCTGTCGAAGCGGGCGATATGAGCCGCAGTAAAGGATGTTTTCAGCCAGGTCTCATGGTGGGCGTTGATGATGATGAAGAGCCCGCGCTTTAATCCCCAGTCGACGACCTGCTCTACACGCGCCATCCACGCACTGTCAACGGCGTAGGGGGCTGTCGTGTCCGTATGTGCGTCCCACGTGATGGGGATCCGGACGGCGGTAAATCCAGCCCCTTTGTAATCGTCGAACGCCCGCTCTTGGACCGGCGGATTCCCCCATGCTCCTTCCGTCGGCGGCTCCATCGTGTTGCCGATGTTGATGCCGCGCATCATCCCCTTGAGTGCTTGTTGCGGAGAGAGCTGAGCGCTTGCGGTCCATGCGGCGGAGAGAAGCGCGAACGTCAGAACCACAAATTTAGTTTTCATTTATACCTCATTCGATGATCTAACAGAATCTCCTCGGATCTCATGCGGCGGTCAATTTGCTGGTATACAAAGCTAAGGATAACGAATCCAAATGGCAACCGCCGCCTCAGATCTTCAAGGCTGGCTCGTGCTTGGCGGTGATAAGGAACTCATTGGAGTTTACAGAGTTATCTGATTGGGAGAGAAACGAGGAGCGTCGTGCGTTCCGATAGTGACGAAGAGATTGAACTGATCCCCTGAAATAAAAAAGGGCGCGATGGATTTCTCCATGCGCCCTGACGGATCGCCACCCCGTCACGCCTTTTTGCGAAGGAACAGCTTCTTCAATTTCTTTCGAAATTTTCCGCTCTCCTCCGTAGAGGCCACCAACTTTCTCCAGTCTCTTTCTTCGGAAAGTGTTTGGGAGGGTTTCGGATGACGGGGTACGGCGGTCGCGTGTGTTCTTTCATGCCGGCGATTCTCCGGGACGGATCCGTCCTTTGGCTGATCGGAGCTGTTGTTCCGGTGATGGTCGCGTTGCTGCGAATGCCCCCACTTACCGCTCCGTTCTCCGCGAGGCCTTCCTGCAGGATGACCGCTTCCCCGTTCTTCGCGGGATGGTCTCCCGGAGCGATCGTTCGGATAACGATTCCGGCGGTCGTCGTGCCGTCCGTCCGTCCGTTCTTTTTGTCCGTGGCCGTCATGACCATGAGCGGCGCGTTCCTCGGTCGCCGGCTTTGCCGAATAGTCGAATCCCGGATAGCGGTGCAAGTTGGCCTTGTCTCCGACATACCGCTCGATGCTCTTCAGGAATTTTTGTTCCCCATTCGAAACAAAAGTGATCGCATCGCCGGTAGAGGAGGCGCGGCCGGTTCGTCCTATGCGATGGATATAATCCTCTGCGAACGTGGGAGTGTCAAAATTCACCACATGGGAGATCCCGTCCACATCAATTCCGCGCGCCGCGATATCCGTCGCCACCATCACCTTGAAGTGTCCCTGTTTGAACCCCGCAAGGGCACGCTGGCGCTGGGCCTGAGTGCGGTTGGAGTGGATCGCCACGGCATTGACCCCGGCCCGCTCGAGTTTCCTCTGGATCTTATCGGCGCCGTGCTTTGTCCGTGAGAAGATAAGGACGCTGTCCAGCTCCTGAGTCTGGAGGATATGAAGGAGAAGGTCGATCTTCGCTTCCTGTGGAATAGAATAAAACACCTGCTTCACAGCCTCGACCGGCTTCCGCAGCTCGCCGATCTCGATCAGCTCCGGATTGGATTGGATCGATGCGACCAGCTTCCTCACCTCTGCGGACATGGTGGCGGAAAAGAGCAGGGTCTGACGCTTCACCGGGAGGCGTGCAATGATCTTTCGGATGTCCTTGATGAACCCCATGTCGAACATCCGGTCGGCTTCGTCGAGGACCAAGATCTCGACATGCGACAGGTCAATCGTTCCCCGGTTGAGATGGTCGAGCAGCCGTCCCGGGGTCGCAACGACAATGTCAATCCCGCGCGCGAGCCGTTTGATCTGGTTCTCCATGTTTACGCCGCCGAAAATGGCAAGGCTCTGGAAAGGAGCAAACCGTCCGTAACCGACGACAGATTCCTCGACCTGCTGTGCAAGTTCGCGTGTCGGGGTCACGATCAGCCCGCGGGTCTGATGCCCTTTGTGGTGGGAATGTGTCAGAAAATGGTTGAGCATTGGCAGCACGAAGGCCGCCGTTTTGCCCGTTCCCGTTTTTGCGCAGCCGATGATGTCGCGGCCGGCGACCGCCAGCGGAATCGCCCGCTCTTGTATCGCTGTGGGGGCAGTGTATCCCGTAGCGAGAATACCCTGCACGAGTTGGTCGGCAAGACCAAGTTTAGAAAATGACATAATAAATCCTTACAAATAAATGAAGAAACACGCTGGAAACAATGGGAACTAGCAGAAGATCTGACGTCCGCCTACTGCGGATGCGCGCTCTGCGCTGCGCGGAGGGTTTACACTGGGGGAACCCCGCTGGCTTGCGGGGGACCGAAGTTATCCGGGCTGCCTCTAGCTTCGTATCATCGGAGAGCGAGTCTCAAATGTCCGCTTCCCGATGCAATGCTGCACGGATGCGGTCGGCCGCTACTTGCGGCTGGTAATAATATACGCATATCTATTATGATATCCTAATCAATAATTGATCACTTGGTTGTATTGATTGAAAAGGGTGAAAATTCCCCTCCGTCAACTCTTCCCGGCCCCCTTTTATGGAAAAAAAATAACTGCGAGATCACTAGGATATCTCGATTCATTGATGTATATTAACAATACCAATAACAGTACACCGCCTGTTTCTCCCGCTGGGAGCTTTAGAGATCTGCTGACGAATCGTTCGAATCCTTCCAAGATTGCGACGCCGAATTAGCGCTTCACAAGAGATGGAATGTTCGGCGTACACCTTACCCAACGGTCCGTTGGGGTACACGTATATAGAAAGAGTTAGTTCCATGGAAAAAGGAACCGTCAAATGGTTTAACGCAACCAAAGGATTCGGATTCATCTCGCGCGGAACGGGCGATGATGTTTTCGTCCATTTCAATGCAATCGTCGGGAACGGATACAAATCGCTGAATGAAGGCGATAAGGTCCAGTTCGACGTCGAGAAGGGTCCGAAAGGATTCCAGGCCACGAACGTGACCGTTGAATGAGTCATTGACCGACTCTGAGAAAAAAAATCCCGCCTTCGTGGCGGGATTTTTTTTGTACCAGATCTACTGAAGCGGGAGTGCCTTATCCCGTGGTATAGAGGTCAAGAATACGGCGGAAGTGATATCCGTAAATGGAGAACGTAATCGCCATGGGGAACATTCGCGGACGGGTGCAGAGGGACCAGAAGAAGAGCTTCCAGAAATGAAATCTCTCTTTGCCGGCGATCCCCAGGAGGAACGTCGAGGAGAGAAGCGCCCTGATGTCCCGTGGAGAGATCGGCAGCCGGGCAAATTTCGGCGGCGTGTACGAGCGCAAGAAATTTCGCACTCTCGTATAATACGGCTTCGGTGCGTAGATGTGCTCGAGCAGATACCGATACCCCTTCAGCAAGGCTTCCCGGTTCATCTGCGGAATGAAGTTCATCGAGAAGTCGGTATTGTCGCCGCTCATCGTCGTCAAAAGCCTCCCCTCCCTGCGTAACCGGTTGTACAGCCGGGTGCCGACGGGAGCGTTGAGAAGTCCCACCATCGCCGTGACGATGCCGCTTTCCTGTACGAAGTCGATCACCTTCTGGAAGATGGAATCCGGATCGCTGTCGAACCCCACGATAAATCCCCCCTGCACCTGAAATCCGCCTTTCTGGAGTCTCTTCACTGAAGAGATCAGGTCGCGGTTCTTGTTTGGGATCTTCCTGCACTCTTCCAGACTGGCGGGGTGCGGCGATTCTATTCCGACGAAGACCGTATGAAAACCTGCCTTCGCCATCAGCCGCATCAACTCATCGTCGTCCGAGAGATTGATGGAGACCTCGGTGTTGAAGATGAAAGGATAATTCTTCCCTTCCATCCATCGGATAACGGCGGGAAGAATTTCGTTCTTCAGCTTGTTTCTGTTCCCGATGAAGTTGTCGTCCACGAAGAAGACCCCTCCCCTCCACCCTGACCCGTAAAGACCATCCAATTCGGCCACGAGCTGATTCTTCGCCTTCGTCCTTGGAACGCGTCCGTAAAGGACCGTGATATCGCAAAACTCGCAGTCGTACGGACATCCCCGGGAATACTGAATGTTCATTGAACCGTATCGCCGCGTGTTGAGCAGATGCCACAGGGGGGCAGGTGTCGTCGTTACGTCGGCCCAGCGATCCGTTCGGTACTCGTGCCGCGGCGACCCGAGGGCAAGATCCTCAAGGAATTCGGGGAGCGTGATCTCCGCTTCGTTCAGGACGAGATGATCCACGTCGCCAAACTCGGATGCCCGGGCAGTGAAGAGGGGACCGCCGGCTACAACTTTTTTCTTGAGCGTCTTGCAGCGTACGATGACTTCCTTGACCGAATTTGCCTGGATCGACATTCCTCCAAGAAAGACATAGTCCGCCCACAGGAGATCGGTATCCCGCAGTTCGCCCGTGTTCATATCCACGAGCCGTTTGGTCCATGCGGATGGAAGCATAGCTGCGACGGTAAGAAGTCCGAGCGGAGGGTACGCGGCTTTTTTTGAGACGAACTTCAGGGCATGCCGGAATCCCCAGAAGGTGTCAGGAAAATATGGGTTGACAAGGAGGATATTCATAAAGGCGCTCGCGTGCTGAGGAGTTATGCGCCGGGGATTCTTCTCGGGGGCGGCTCGCGTCCGATATATTTGACCCAGGGCGCGACGGCAAGGGGAATTCGGGGAGCGTGAAGAAAAGGTATGCAATCAACGGATAAAAGTAAAGACCCGGTCCGGTACAACCAACGCTTGGGTGTCTGATGTCAGGCGACGCTTTTTTATCACAAGCAAGCCGATGCTCAAAGGACGTCCGACGATCGGCTCATGCTCAATCTACCGAGGCACGGTCACCAGCATTTCATTCTCGAATTCGGCGAAGATGGTGTTCAGCCGCGCCCGCTCTTTCTCAACACAGCGAGGAATAGAAGCAAGGTTCTCTCCTTCGTACGGCACTTTCTCTGCGAACCGAAGGCAAAGATCCATCCCGTTTTCCAGATTTGTTTTGAACTCACGCAGCTTCTTGACTTCCATCTCGGTATAGGTGCATCGCTGGACGACCTTTTCAAAATAGTCGACGTACATCTCTATCTCTTTTGCAAACATGTGCGGCCGCTCCGGCGGAACGAGCGATTCACCCCTTCCGTAAATATGATCGACCATCTCTTTCAGGGTATAGAGTTTCTTGAACCATGCGATGTTCGGGCCCGGACAGATCGCCTGGGGGGAGTTTGACTCAGCAACAATTCCGAGCGCTATGAGCGCGCCGTTCCCCAGATGCTCGCACAGACAGGCCTTGTCGACAATATCGGCTCGCGCTTCTTCTTTTTCCGCGGCGGATAATTGCGAGGCCTCGAGTTCCTTCAGCTTCTGATCCTGGTATTCCGACGAAGCAAGGCAGATCGGGACGGTGGTAAACTCAGTATTCGATACCAGAAATCCCTTCGGACACGGGGATCCGGGTTTTCCCGCTTCCGCCTTTTTCCGGATAGAGATCTCGGAGCCGCTGCGGCGGATGTTGTTGAACGGAACGCCAAGGGGAGAGAAGCCGCTCAGATATAAATCGTCTTCTCCGGCCTGTCTCAGCAGTTCACGCGTTGCATCGTCCACGCACGTTGCTTCGGGGACGAGGAGAAACGGGCTCGCCCATCCCGTGCGGTCCATTCCGAAATCTTCCATCATGCGGCGAGCCTCGCCGTTCGTCCCAATGCCCCCCTGGACGGTAATGAGCGGCGTCGCCTTTATTCCCTTCGGGTATTCCCAGCCCATTGCCTCGTAGTACTTGTGTATGAGAGGTTGAAATTCCGCGACGAGTTCATCACGCTTTTCCTTGAACTCCTTCAAAAGGCTCGGAAGCAGGTGGCCGTTCGAGGCGAAGGCATGTCCGCCGCAATTCAATCCGGATTCGATCCGGAATTCAAACACCTCAAGCCCCTTCTTCGCGAGCAACCTCCCCTGAACGAGCGTCGACCGAAAATCGGTGACCTTCAAAATTATTTTCTTTTTGAGTTCGCCGGTTGCATCCCTGTAAAAATCCTTGAACCGGGTCATATAGCCGAAAAGGCTCTGGTTAATCCCAGCGGAGAGGACGATGCCGGATCTGAGCGTACTGTTGGCATACCCACGGAAGGCGGCCTTTGCATCGCTGAATTCCTCACTCAGCGGTTTCCCGTGCTTATCGAGATTGATCCGGTCCAATTTGACCATGATGTTCACGTCGATGGACCCCGGCACCATCGCGTTCGTCAGGTCTTTTTCCAGGCGGTCGCGCTCGGGTCCAGGGCTCATCCCGACGAATTTGGCGTACTCTTCTTTGGGATGGGATCCGTCCGGCAGGAGGTCGAAATATTTCTTCTTGTCGTTCTCGGCGAAAAACGGAAGCGATTTCACCGCATCCATTTTCCTGTGCACGATCTCCGCTACCGTCTCGAGATACGCCGTGATCCTTCGCGCTCTTCCATCCTGAGCATAGCGGGGGATCTTTTCGTACGGAAGAGCGAACTTTTCACTGTAGTGTTTACGGATTCTTTCCAGCAAAAGGTCGTCGACGATCGAGATGACGGAGGTAATGCCTAGCGGAGCAACCCTGATCGGTGTGTCGACAGAGTGTCCAGTACCCATAACAGGGATATGGAAGGAATGATAGTAGCTGTTCACTGGACTCCAGATAGCTGTTGAGAAATGACCGCGTGGATTATTCTCTCCCTGCGGAATTTTTCAGATTTCCGCCGGAGCAGACATGGAGAATGCCGTCCGATTCACGGTCGAACGGAGACGCACGGCGATAGCGTGCATTTGCCAGTGGAGTGAAGGATCGGAAGAAATCCAGGGGGCTGGAAACCGGCACCCGGCAAAGGTACAAGACATGAGTCGTATAGCCAATGTACTGATTTTTCCCTTTGATGCCAACTTATTTTGTTGCAAGGGGCGGGCAATTTTGAGTAGCCGTCCTCCTCCTGAAGGTCCCATCTCCCCATTGGGATGGTCTTGAAAGATTCCGCCGGGCACGACCCCGGTAAGGAAAAGGAGCACAACCAGATTTCGTGTTTCCGCGCGCCCCCTTGGTTATGGAACACTGTCGGGTGAGTTACGTACCTTAAATTCGGCGCCTCGAACGCTAGACGGGGCATATGTTGAGATTTTCATCATCGCCGCCGGCACTCAGTGCTTTCTTCCATTTTATTTTTTTTCTTCTTGATTCTTTTTCGTGCCACTGTTATTTTGAGGCTGCTTCCTTCCGATTTGCATTTCTGCCGATTCAATCGATGTTCATATCAAGCGTCTCGCGTCGGTGAGATCCACGAAACTGATCCCTAGACTCCCTTATTCTCATGAGATGAGAACAAGGAAACAGAGAGAATAGAAGACAGTTTATAAAAGTTCCTTCCGAAGAATGTCAATGACCAAGATATGGATGAAGTCACGGCCTTTGTCATTCACAACGGAGTCCTCCAAAAGAAGGCTGAGTTCCCAAGGGGATCCCTTTAGCAGAAGAATCCACGTCAGGGCAGTACGGTGACCCGCAGGTTCTTGCAATAGTACATTCTTCCGGAGCGGAAGTTCAGTGGCAAGGAACCTTCCGATGGAATATCTTCGGCGTTCGTTGTCGCAAGGAACGTTCCTCCTCAGGATAACGGTGACGATAGCATGAGCGAGATCTCACTCTTTCGTTCACGGGATGGAGCATTCACGCCATTCTCGAAATAATTCATTATCAATATCATTATCCACTCACCTCAAATGAAGGTCAAGCATGAAGAGAGCCTTTCTGATTTGCACACTTTTAATTTTCCTTGGCGCAGCTAACTTATTTTCTCAGACCGCGGCGGCGCCCGCGGGGGACGGCAGCTGCGGCAACCCATACCAAATCGATTCGCTCCCCAATCTTTATTGGGTCACGCAGAACATGGGCTCCTGGACAAGTTATTTCATCCAGACATCGGACATCGACGCGGCGGAGAGCAGCACTTGGGCCTGCGGCACGGGCTTCACTCCCATCGGCAATGGAACGAACACATTCCAAGGTTCGTACGACGGCCAGGGGCACACGATCGACAGCCTCTACATCCTCAACAATATATCATTTATCGGCCTCTTCGGTTTCGCCCAAGGTGGAACGATCAAGAATCTCGGTCTGGTGGATGTCAATATAGCTGGGTATGCGTATGTCGGCGGTCTAGTTGGTCTAAGCGCTGCTACGATCATGAATTGTTACAGCACGGGGACCGTCACTGGAACTGCAGCGTGGGATGGGGGGCTTGTCGCCCTCGACAACGGGACCGTTACCGGTTGTTATTCCGCCGCTCACGTGAGCGGCGGCGTATGGGTCGGTGGGCTCGTTGGAGGAACGTATCAGGGCATCGACAACAGCTATGCTTTGGGTTCGGTGAACGGAGTTGGGGCGGGGGGATTGGTGGGTAAAGTCTTACTAACCATCTCGATCACCAACTGCTACTCCGTCGCGGTTGTCACCGGCGGTTTCGATGACGGAGGCTTGGTTGGCGACACGTCGGGCTCGGGCGGCGTGACCGTAAGCAATTCATTCTGGAATGTGCAAACGAGCGGCCAATCTGTGAGTGCTGGGGGAGGGACGGGGGACAGCACGGACGCGATGAAGATGCAATCCACATACACGGATGCGGGCTGGGATTTTACGAATGTCTGGACGATCGATCCCGGCGTCAACCGCGGTTACCCATCGCTGCAGGGAGTCGCAGCATTGCCGGTGGAGCTCGTCTCGTTCACCGTTGCGGCGAATCAGAGAAATGCAGTACTTAGCTGGAAGACGGCGACGGAGGTTCAGAACTCTGGGTTTGAGGTTCAAAGATCCGAGAACAGGGGAGAGAGTGCGATCAACGGTCAAGAATTAGCAGCCAGCAATTGGACAAAGGCCGGGTTTGTTCGCGGGTCGGGAACGTCCAACTCACCTAAAAACTACTCCTTCACCGACAACGTCGGAGCGGCGGGAACATATTCTTACCGGCTGAAACAGATCGACAGGAACGGAGCATTTACTTATTCCAAGACTGTCACGATCAACCTGGGCGGTGCTCCGAATGTCTTCGCATTGGGGCAAAACTATCCGAATCCGTTCAATCCTTCGACGAACATTCAGTTCACCGTCCCGGCCGACGGGCGGGCGACGCTGAAGATCTTCAACGCGCTGGGGGAAGAAGTGGCGACCCTCTTCGATGGCGCCGCGACCGCAGGAGAAAACCACCAGGCGACGTTCGATGCCTCCCGTCTCGCAAGCGGCATATATTTTTCACGGCTGGAGTTTAATGGCAGGACGCAGGTGAAGAAGATGATGCTGGTGAAGTAATCAGTACCATAGTGATCATTAAAGCCCGGGATAATGCCGGGCTTTCTTATTGCACTCTTCCAAATCGCTTCACCATCAGCCACAAATTGCAATTGCAGAGATGAGAAGTTTTTTTTATATTGGTGTAGAAGTTCATGACCTTTTGCTCGTGAAGCTTCACAGATCTTCTTGGCATTTCATTTTTCCGTTTTCATCTATTCAAGGCGGGGTAGCTCAGTCCTGACAAAGAACGTCAGGACTTCGCTGCCACCGGTATCAAAATCTCAAGCGGCGGGGTAGCTCAGTCCCGACAAAAAACGTCAGGACTTCGCTGCCACCAGAATCAAAGTTTCAAGCGGCGGGGTAGCTCAGTCCCGACAAAAGACGTCAGGACTTCGCTGCCACCGGTATCAAAGTCTCAAGCGGCGGGGTAGCTCAGTCCTGACAAAAAACGTCAGGACTTCGCTGCCACCAGAATCAAAGTTTCAAGCGGCGGGGTAGCTCAGCTGGTTAGAGCGTCGGAATCATAATCCGTAGGTCGTGGGTTCGAATCCCTCCCCCGCTACTGGAAAGGCCGATTCTGAAAAGAGTCGGCCTCTTTTTTTTCATCACCTGCTTCAAACCCGCGCTCTCAAAGTTGTGCAGACAATTATCTCCCCGTTATCTGCAAATAGGCTGTTTGTTTGTTCCTATAACCTACCTTTGCTTCTATAACCTGCTCATTTGTTTGTTGCTGGAGTGCCTGTGCTTCCAGCAAATCAGAAAGATTACTCATACCATTGTTATAGCTGTCCTGGTTCACTTTTAGATTCTCGTCAGCCTGGGTGTTCGCCTCTTCGCTTAACAAAACTTGTTTTCGGGCATCGATGAAGTCCTGCCATGCTTTTTGCATCTGCAGGAGCAGCAATTCCGAATTATCCTTCATTGAGTTCTTGGCAATCCTTTCTTTGATATTCCGTTCCTGCAATGTGTACGATGCTTCCCACCAACCAGAGATTGGAATGGAAACCGTGCCAAAAACCATCCCCAACGATCTGTCTTTGTTCTCATCCATTTTCATATACAATTCGCCGATGCCGATCCCGGCCTGCGGAAGATACTCGCCGAGTTTCATATCGCTCTGTAATTCTTCCGCGTGCACAGAAGCTTGTAGCAACTGGTACTCCGATCTGTTTTTCAGCGCCTCAGTATTTTCCACGTAATACGATTCCGGAGATCCTTCGAGCGTTAAGGAATCTGTGAGCACTAACGATGAATCGTAGGGGATGCCGATATGCTGGCAAAACGCCATCATCGCAAGCCTCCGCCCGTTTTCTAGCTTTGATTTATTGAGAAGCACTTCGCTCCGTTTCACTTCTACTTTGAGCATGTCGTTCTTCGTAACAAGTCCGGATGCGTACGCATCTTCCACCTGTGCCAGCAAACTGTTCAGCAATTCTTCGTAGCGTTGTACGGTCCTTGTCTTTTCATTCAGCGAAACCAAAAGCCAGTATTGCTCTTCCGTCCTTAACAGTACTTCGTTCTGCGCAAGTCGATTCTTGTATTCGCTCACATCTTCGCCCAACGATGCGAGCCGATTGCCATTCCAAATTCTGCCGCCGGCAAAGATCGGCTGCACCGCTGACACCAAGCCAAACGTTCCAGACTTCAGTAATCCCATCGTTGAAGCCGGCATATATGCAAACTGTGCTGCAGTTAAGAGCCTTGCAGGATTTCCGTCATAGACGGGGAGGTTTCCTCCTTGAGTCGAAATCTCCATCAGGTTCTCTTTCGCTCCGAACATTGCACCGCTGGCATTGATCGATGGAAAAAATTTGGTGAATGCTGCCTTGCGTGTCTGCTGTGCGGCCTCTAATTCCAGCTCGCCATTCTTCACCTTGGCATTATTCTGCAGCGCGAGCTGTTTGCTTTCTTCCAACGTCAGTGCTCGCTGCGCAAAAACAGGGAACGCACAGATCCATATCAGGCAGATTGTAATATATTTTTTCACATTGCCTCGCTTTCTTCAAAATCTTTTATATGGAACAAATAGTACAACACGGGCAATACCAGCAGCGAGAGCACCAGTGCAAAGAGTAGCCCGAAACATACTACAGTACCAAGCGGTCCCCACAGCGAAGAACCACTTGCAATCATCGGAATAACGCCTACTGCGGCAGCGGCTGACGTAAGAAATATCGGACGCATTCTTCTTTTCCCCGCTGAGATTGCCGCTTCTTCCAACGTGTGGCCGTGTTCATGACGAAGTTCCTCTGCATACGAAACAAATATTACGCCATTTCGGACAACGATTCCAAATAGACCGATCAACCCGATGAAAGCTGTTGTTCCGAAAGGATATCCCGTTAGAAATATTCCTATCGCGGCGCCAAAAACGCTTAACGGAAGCGTCACCATGATCAAAAGCGTTGTTTTGATGTTCTTGAACTGAAACATGAGGATAAGGAAGATCAAGATGATACTTACTATAAGTGAATTGTACATCGGCGTAATATTCTCGTCGCTCATTTGATGATCACCACCGTATTCGATAGAAATGCCGGAAGGCATGTCCATGTTATCGACGAGAGGTTTGATTTTATTAAATATCGGCGCAGCGAGTAATCCTCTTTTTATTTCCGCAAGAACGGTTATGGTCCGTACTCCGTTACGCCGTACAATCCCTCCTTCTGTCCACCCCGGCTTTATCGTTGCCAACTGACGGACCGGAACAGAGGAGAACATAAATGGAGAGGTCACATATTGATTCATGATATCACTGGGCCTGGATTTGGTCTTTTTATCGATTTTCAATATCACGTCGACGGGATAATCTCCTTCCCATACTGTCGTGATCGGGAATCCTCTTGTGCCAACCATCAACGAATAAGCCAGAAGCGAATTCGAATAGCCAAGACGCGTTGCCTCATCTTTCTTTACAACCAGATCGGCGGATTGCAGAGGCTGTTCATAATCGGTGCGTACGAATTCGATATCCTTGAATTGGCGCACAATATCAAAAACACGATTTGCAGTCTGTTTGATGGTCTGTATGCTATCACCCGAAATACGGATCTCGATGGGAGCCTTGAATGTTTCGAACGCCAATTGCACCCATTTTATATTGGCAAGTGGATATTTACCTTCTAATTTCTTGCTGTATTCGTCAAGAATCTCAACGGTAGCCTTGTTCGATTCCGTTACCACAATTAATTGGCCATAATTTTTTGCAGGAAAGTGAGGCGCATAGAGAGCATTAAAACGAGGCGAGCTTGTTCCAACGAATGACGCTACATCCCGAACGCGCGAATCCTTTTGAAGTATCCTTTCAAGATCTGTCATGACCGAATCTGTTTTCCGCAAAGAACTTCCGGTGGGCAGAAATACTTCCACTGCAAATTGATTCCTTTCTATTTTGGGAAATGATTGCTGTGGAGTGATCGCAAGCAAAACGAGTCCGATGATGAACGAAAAACAACCCGCAAAGACGACCAGTTTCTTTCTTTTAAATGCTTCCTCTAGGGCACCGTTATAGAATAGTTGAAGTCTGTCGAGGAATGTGGGTTTCTCTTTTGTTGATGAATTATCTTTTACACCTGTTTTAATGAACGTGTAACTTAACAATGGTATGATAGAGACTGATATGAGCAATGATATGAGCAGTGCAGAGACAATGGTTATCGGAAGTGATTTAATAAAATCGCCGGCAGTACCGCTCATAAATATCGGCATCGGCAGAAAACACACGATGATGATAAGCGTAGCGGAAAGCACAGAACTGAAGAGTTGTGTCACGCTTTTTGTTCCTGCATCAAACGGGGCCATACCATGGTCCAGTTTCTCTATATAATTATCGACTATAACGATGGCATCATCCACGGTGATGCCAAGTACAATAATTAAGCCGGCAAGCGAAACGGTTTGCAGCTCCATACCACTCGCCCACATAATCCCGATCGCTGTTAGAATAGAAGCTGGAATGGACATTGCCGCAATACGGGCAATCCTTATCGGAAGCAGGAGAATGGTGACCAATAATACCGCTATCATCGCAATGGCAAATTCTTTGAGAAAATTTGCAATGGATTTCGAAACAACGTTGGGGATATCGGAAATAGTGATGATCTTTATATCAGGCGGAAGCAAGACAGAGATCTTATCGATGGCTTTTTGTACTTCATCACCAAAACGGACGACATTTTCCCCTGATTTCATTTCAAGCGAAACAAGCAGGCATTTCTTTCCGTTGACACGGATATAAGAATCCATATCTACATATTCACGAATTACTTTTGCAATATCCTTGATGCGTACAACATTGCCCTGTGGGTCGGAATAAACAATCTGACTGGCTACATCCTGTTCGGCTTTGAGGTTTGAGGAAATATGGATCGGATGTACATATTTTCCGTCATCAAGCTCTCCAACATAGTTCACCGCGCTTTGTGGTTTAAGAGCGGCAAGAACTTGGATGGGTTTTATGCCATAATTCGCAAGCTTGGCATCATCCATATATACACTGATCTGCTCTTTTTGCAGTCCATAGTGCTTCACCTTTGAAACCGACGGCACTTTGCGGACATCCTCTTCAAAGAGTGTGATATAATGTTCAAGTTCTTTATAGGTTTTCGTCTCCGACTGGACAGCAAGCAGCAGGGCAGACGTACTGCCGAAATCATTGTCCGCTGTCAAAGAAGTCACACCGGCGGGCAGTTCTGCTTTCAAATCGGTCAAACCAAGACGCAATTTTGCCCAAAATCTATCCTTATCCCTTTCAGCTTCTGATACCTGAACGTAGATGAGCATGACGTTCTCTTTGGAGACGGAATAGGTCTTTGAGCGATCAACCGACTTATACTGGAAAAGATAATTCTCCACTTTTGTTGTCAATTGTTCTTCCACCTGTTGAGAAGAAGCACCAGGGAACACGCCAACAATGAGACCCATTGGTACCGTAAATTCCGGATATTCATCGCGCGGCATCATGAAAAGGGCCGCCACTCCCACAAGAACGGCAACGACAGTAAATATATACAGCACTTGTTTGTACCGCAGAAGCATTTCGAGCAATGTATGTTTCTTTTCCATATTCATGTACTTTTCATTTTCCATTAATTCACAATTTCGACAAAGGCTTCATCAGTGAGTTTATGCTGACCTTCCACAACGACCGGATCGTTCATTTTCAATCCTTCAAGCACTTCAATACCGCTATTCAGCAACTGACCGGTTGCAATATATTCCCGCATTGCTCTATTCTCTGATGAAACGACGTATACAAAATTCTTTCCCGTTTCATCGATCATAACAGCTCTGCTTGGAACAGCCACGCCATGCGGCATGCTTGGACTCTCGATGGTGGCAGTGCAAATCATCCCGGGTTTTATTGCACGATCGCTATTCTCAATTGCGATTTTGATCTTATAGGTGTGCGCAATTGGTTCCGCGACAACGCCGACTTGTTCCACTACGCCGGTAAAGTGTGTGGATCCCAATGCACCGATTGTGATATTTGCTTTCTGCCCCTTTTGGATCAGAGAAATTTCATCTTCTGCAACGGCGACTCGGGCAAAGACTTTGTTGATCTTTACAATCGTGATCGATGTGAGATTCGGCATAGCGGTCATTCCCGGTTCGATCGATCGTCTGCCGATGTAGCCGTCACTTGTTGCATAGAGACTGCAGTCGTCCAAGGTCTTTTTGGCAATTGCTGCTCCAGCCTTTGCTTTTTGCACGCCGGTTTCTACTTCTACGTATTTCACATCCGGCAAATTGCCGTTCTTGTGCATCGGTGTTAAGCGGTTGTAGGCGTCCTCTGCCTGCAGCTGGCTCGCTTGCATCATAGCATAAGTATTTTGATACGTCGCATTGTCCAGTGTAGCAAGGAGTTGTCCCCTCTTTACCATCGCACCTTCGGAGACAAATACTTTTGACACCGTTCCCACCGATGAAAAGCTAAGCGGTATCGTCTCGGATTCTTCTATGGTGCCGCTGTATGCAAGCTCCTGGTTTACGTCGACGGGTTTTATTTTTTCTACTCGGACCTTGATGGCAAGATCATTCTGATTGCCTGCATTGCTGGAACAACTCCACAGCGAAAACACTACTCCAAGAAGTGAGAAAACAAGGAGGTTCATTTCATTTTTCATATCGTAGTCCTTTAGACTATTATCGTATTTTGGTCGAATAAATGATAAAAAAAAATCAAAGTCCGTTTGCAATAAACCGAGCAGCAATGTCAATCTGAGCGGTATCGTCATTTTCCAATAATAAGTAAAGTTCAAGTGCGTGCATCATTCCTGTGATTGTCTTTGCAGAAATCGCTACTTCACTTCTATTAATAAATGTGAACTCTTTGTTTTCCAAGCCGAACGTCAATATTTCCTTGATATATTTTTCTTCTCTTGCGTCAAACATCTCTCTCAGCTTACCGATGAAATTCTTATTCTGTCTGATTTCTTCCCGGATGATTGTGTACGCGCTGATCCTGTTTTTCATTTCTTTGATTGATTCAACGATATAGGTAATCAACTTTTCTTTTGCTGTTTCAGCCCCTTGCGATAATTCTTTCGCCTTTTGAAGGATTTTTTCGAATTCAACAATAACTACGGCATCAAATATTTCTTCTTTGCTCTCGTAATAGTAATAAAGTGTACTCTTTCCCTTACCTGCTTCGCGGGCAATATCTTCCATTGTAGTTTTATTGTTTCCCCATTTTTGGAACACACGTTCAGCAGCTTGTAGAATTTCTGCTCTTACAATATCGTCTTTATTCATTTTTGGCCTATTAGACTGATTTCGTTTTATGGTCTAATAGTAGCAAAGGTCTCATGGAAAGTCAAGTACTTATTGATTATGAACGAAAATTAAGAAAGGAGCTCCGATGAATGCATTGGTATCCCGTTGGTACCCCGATCAGATCCAATACGTCCAATCGATATTTTGTGCAACAGATGGGTTGAAGAATCCTATAATCCTTTTTTCAAAAAAAACTAACGCCGACAAAATACTATTTGACGCTACAGGTTAGCTATTCGGAAATGCGAACTGTGAAAATTGTAGCAGCAACTCAGACATGCAACTCTCACGAGCGCAAGCCTTTGTCGCCGTTACGATTCTGTTACTGTTACGATTGTTCGTTTGTTTTTGCATACTGTCTTCTGAAATCTGCAAACGGAGCGGTGAAGATTCGTAGAAATTGTTTGCTGAGTTCATCCTGAGAGCCTCCCCCGCTACTTCACTATTACACTGCTGCCCGGGTCTATCCTGGGCAGTTTCTTTTTTAGCTTCTTGCTCGATTTCCTTGATATCGGGTGAACAGTCGGGACTTATTACACCCAGCATTGCACTTTTTTCGTTGCGACTCACTTTCACATCCTTACGAAGTGCATAGAGACACTCCGTTTTCGTCTCGGCGGCAAAACCTTATTCTCCGTCCCAATATCCTGCAAAAAATGTTTGACCTCATCGCGAATTCCCTTTGATGTCTCCAACCAACAGCTGCAGCTGTATAGAAAAATACGCCTATCCTCGCTCAAATCGTAGTTGGTCGCGTGCGATCAGAAAGAAGAAGTTAAAACGGATATGCGATGGGTGGATTTTAAAGATGAGTAAGCCCCGTTGAAATCGCCCAGCTGTATATTTGTCGGGTTATCACATTTGCAGATTTTCTCTGCGAGTTCTTTTGTTTCTTCACCAATTTCAGGTATATTTTCCATATTGTTTGCTGAAAGTGTTCAAGTTCTTCGAGCATCTATGCCTGAAAAAGCGAAAAAATTACCTGCTCATGCGCAAACCCATTGGATTGAAGAATACTCCGACGCCCTCTTCAAATTTGCTTGTGTTCGCGTCAGCGACAGGGAAACGGCAAAGGATCTCGTTCAGGAAACATTTCTTTCGGCGTTGCAGAACCTTGGATCTTTCAGAGGCGAAAGTTCTCAGAAAACATGGCTCATATCAATTCTTAAGAATAAGATCATCGATCACTACAGGAAAAGCGCCAAAGGCCAATCCGTTCCGCTCGTTGACGAGGATGGAACATCTGAACTTGACAAATATTTCGATGAAGAAGGAGAATGGAAGTCGTCAGCCGGACCGGTGAGCTGGAATGCAAGCGGATACCAGATTCTCCGCTCGAAAGAGTTTCTCGAGATCCTCCAGAAGTGCCTATCAAAGCTCTCGGATCATGGACGGTTGGTGTTTGTTTCAAAGTATCTTGATGAAATGAAATCTGAGGAGATCTGTAAGCAATTGGAGCTCACTGCGTCTAACTATTGGGTCATCATGCACCGGTCCAAACTTCAGATCAGACAATGCATCGAAAAGAATTGGATCAACTCGTAAGGATAGATGATTGTATGGAAATTATTCCCTGCACAAAGGCAACATTCCTGATGTCGAAGAGAGAGGAAAACGCTCTCACCTTTGCCGAAACCATTCATTTATACCTCCATCTTTTCGTCTGTGAGTTCTGCAGGAGATTTCTAAAACAGACAAAGCTCATCACAAAAGCCACAAAACGCCTAACTTCAAATGAGTTCTTGACCTCAGAAGAAAAGCAAAAGATGAAGGATTCCCTCAATTTAGCCTGACAATATCTCCTCCGCCTTTGTAAGGATTTTCCCCCCGCAACGTCAAATCTGTTGTAAGCAAAAATTCTTCGAATTTGTTAATGGAGTGATGCATTATGATTCTCCTCCTCGCTTTTGCATTTTTGGCGGGATTAGTGACCATCCTTGCTCCTTGTATTTGGCCGATTCTTCCGATTGTTCTCTCCTCATCTGTCGCTGGAAAAGGGCACCAGAGACCGCTTGGAATCACGCTCGGCATCATGGCGAGTTTCGGTTTTTTTACCTTAGCGATCTCCTATCTCGTCAATATTTTCCATTTTGATCCAAATGGACTTCGTCTGGCGGCCGTGATCATCATTGCTTTTCTTGGTCTTACAATGATCATCCCCTCACTTTCGAGTCTGATCGAAGTGTATATCAGCAGGCTCAGCGGTGTATTCGGACATCATAACAATCAAGGAAACGGTTTTGGAGTCGGATTTATCACGGGGCTGTCACTCGGAATGGTCTGGTCGCCGTGCGCCGGTCCCATTTTAGCCGCTATTGCAACCCTTGCGGCGACCGGCAAAGTCACCCTCGATGTCGTTATGATCACATTCGCTTATGTGCTCGGGACAGGAATCCCTCTTTTTCTCTTTGCGTATGGCGGGCAGCACATCATCCGGCGGACACGATCCCTCTCAGAACATTTGGGAAGAATCCAGCAGGCCTTCGGCGTGATGATGCTCCTGACGGCGCTCGCCATTCAGACGAATTACGACAAAGTGGTTGAAACAAAACTGCTCGAACTCTTCCCTGTGTTTGGCACAACGTTGAACGCATTTGAAAGCAATCATGCGATCGCAGCACAACTCGATCTTCTTAAAGGAAAAGACGCTTCAGAAATCGTCGATGTAAGCCAAAAGGAATCCTTGCTGAATGCAGACAAAGTCGCGCCGGATTTTGCAGGAATAGAAAAATGGCTTAACACGGATTCTGCTCTCACCATACAAAGTCTGCGCGGAAGGGTCGTGCTGGTCGATTTCTGGACGTATACATGCATCAACTGCATCCGTACCCTCCCACATATAACCTCGTGGTATGAGAAATACAAGGATAAGGGATTTGTTGTTGTCGGTGTTCACACTCCGGAATTCCAATTCGAACACAATGCCGATAATGTTTTGAATGCGGCAAATATGTATGGCATCCACTATCCGATCGCGCAAGACAATGATTACAAAACGTGGAACAACTACCAGAATGAATATTGGCCGGCAGAATATCTTATCGATGCAAAGGGGCGGATCCGGAGAACTCATTTCGGTGAGGGAGAATATGACGAGATGGAAATGGCGATTCGCGAACTCTTGCAGGAGAATGGAAAGGCGCTTTCTGGGGCAATAACGAACCTGCCGGACGAATTGCCGGATGGTGAGCAATCTCCTGAAACATATTTAGGGGCAGCGAGAATGGAATATTTTTTCCCGACAAGAACATTAACTCCGGGTCAGAAAACATTTATCTTCCCGAAAAACATCAAGATCAACTCCTTCAGCCTTTCAGGTGAATGGAACATCCGCAGCGAAAATGCTGTTGCAGGAAAAAATGCGGAATTGCAATACTATTTTATTGCTGACCATGTTTATCTCGTTCTTCATCCCGGAAGAACGACATCGCCTCAAAGGATCAAGGTTCTTCTGGATGGAAAGAGCATTGATGAATCCGAAGCGGGAAGTGATGTGCAAAATGGAATGGTGACTCTCAATTCAGAGCGGCTCTACAGTTTAGTGAATTTGCATGAGAAGCCGGGTGCTCATAAGCTGCTGTTACAGTTTGAAACACCAGGGATTGAGGCGTACGCATTCACCTTTGGATAAGAAAGCGAAGATTTGCAACCACACTGACCATCGTCAATTCACGCAGAAAAAACCGCAAACAAGGAGAACGAAATGAAGAACACGATGCTTTTGGCCTTTTGTTTAATCCTGTGCTCCATGGCCTCGGCCTACGGCCAGGATAAAATGGGGACCATGAAGAATATGGAAATGGACACGACCAAGAAGATGGGGAATATGATGTCCAAAAAGAGAAGCATGATGAAAGACTGTGTCATGATGAAAGACGGGAAAATGATGATGATGAAGGGGGGTAAATCGATGGTCATGGATAAGGAGATGACCATGCCCAACGGATCAAAGGTCACGCCGAGCGGTGAGGTAGTCACGAAGGGGGGGATGAAAATGATGATGAAAGAGGGAGATATGATGGACATGAACGGGAACATGAAGGTGGAAAAGAAAACGAAGATGATGAAGAGCGTGATGAAGTCCGACACGACGAAGTAGCACAACCGTTCCTGCGGGCGTGCAGCCGGTCATGAGTACCGGATGCTTCATTGATGGTGCTCTTTCATCTTCAAGCAGTCATTCGATAAATACGAGAGGGTAGCGATGAATCTAATATCAGCAGTATGTTTATTTGGTTTTGCTCTGCTCAACGGCTGTGCTAAGGAAATTGCAGAGGGAAACACGACACGATTGATTCCCGCATCCGACAGCGGGCTGGATACGGCCACTTTTGCCGGAGGATGTTACTGGTGTATGGACGACGTCTATGAGAAGCTGGACGGAGTTAAGGAAGTAATCTCGGGCTTTTCCGGAGGTCATGTTAAAGACCCGTCTTATGAACTCGTTTCCACCGGGACCACAGGCGCCCGCGAGGCAGTTCAGGTGATCTATGACCCTGCAATCATAAGTTATTCGGAGCTGGTCGACGTGTACTGGAGACAATTCGATCCGACAGATGACGGCGGGTCTTTTTATGACAGAGGAAGTCAATATCGGTCCGCCATATTTTTTCATGACAATACTCAAAAGGCGATTGCAGATCGTTCAAAAATAAATCTTGAGGAAGCCAAAATATTTGACAGGCCAATCGCTACGGAGATCGTTCCTTATGCTGCCTTCTATTCAGCCGGAGAAGATCAGCAGCAATTCTGTCAAAGAAACCCCGTTCGATACTATAGTTACCACGACGCATCGGGAAGAGACGAATACATCAAAGGAATCTGGGGAGACATGAAAATGGAACATTACAAGAAACCAACAACCGCCGAATTGAGGAAAAAATTAACCAACCTCCAGTATGACGTAACGCAAAACGATGGAACGGAGAGACCGTTTGCGAACGAGTATTGGGATAACCATCGCGACGGTATTTATGTGGATATCGTTTCGGGCGAGCCATTGTTCAGCTCGCGCGACAAATTCGAATCGGGCACCGGTTGGCCGAGTTTCACAAAGCCAATCGATGCAAGGTTTATCGTCAAGAAAGTTGATTCATCGCTGGGAATGGAGCGTATTGAAGTTCGAAGCAAAGCGGGCGATTCTCATCTGGGCCACCTGTTTGATGATGGCCCCGCGCCAACCCATTTGCGCTACTGCATGAATTCGGCTTCGCTCCGGTTCATTCCGAAAGAAGATATCGTGAAAGAGGGATACGGGTACCTTGAGTGGATATTCAAGACCTAAGGGGAGGCCTGACAAACCTTTCCATCGTCACTCTCGCGTTCAAGGACGATCCGATAAACTCTGGCAAGCAATTCTTCGAAGATTGGAGTACTTTGTAGAAATATTGATAGAGGAAATGCTATGGTTAGCGGTATTATTTTAATGGTCGGCCTTGCGACGCTTACGATCACGGGGGCTGATGCTGTGGCACAGGGACAAAATGACTCATCCGGCAGAGTAGCAGACCGGGCGGATGATATTCATCCTCTTCTCGTAGGGATGAAGGTCCCCGATGTTGTTCTGACTGACGTCCAGGGGAAAGAGGTAAAAATATATTCTCTCCTCGAAAAAAAGCCGACCGTTCTCATATTTTATCGCGGAGGATGGTGTCCGTATTGCAATCTTCAATTGGAACAGCTGCACACGATAGAAAGCGATGTTCTTAAAGAGGGCTACCAGATCGTAGCAGTCAGCGCGGACCGTCCGGAAAACGTTGAGAAAAGCATAGTGAAACACGACCTTCATTATACGCTCCTCTCGGACAGCACAATGAATGCAGCGAAAGCTTTCGGGCTTGCGTTCAGAGTGGATAAGGAAGCATTGGAGAGATCCACGAAATACGCGGCAACACTGGAGTCCGGCTCTGGCTTAAACCACCATATTCTTCCCGTGCCTGCGGTCTTTATCGTTCAGAAAGATGGTAGCATCATTTTTGAGTATGTGAACCCTAACTTTAAGGTCAGATTGAACGCGCAGGTGCTGCTCGCCATACTGAAGGCAGAAAACGAACAGACAGGGAAGAACTAAACGGAACCCCATCGCCGCAGACCCGCCATCCGGGCATTTGTTTCTTGACTCTCCATTCGATTACTGTTACATTCTTCCAATTATTTTACGACCGAGTTCAGGGGGACCGGTTTAAGCCTCCTGATTCGTTAGATGATGGAGGCTTTGTGTTTTAATGAAATTGCGCGTCGCCGCTCTTCGAGTCTCTGACTCGAAGAGTCGTAGACCGCTTAGCCGCGGTACGTTAGAACGCAAAACAATCGTGCGCTATTACACGAGATAGTTACCAGCAGCTTCTGATTTAAAATCATTACGAATAGAATCCGGCGTCCGTTTTACGTTTCATCAATCATCAGGTCTGACAGGATTAACGATGATTATGAAAAATCAATACTTAGCATTCACTGTATTTACTACAGTTTTTGCACTGTTCAGTTCCTGTGCTTCCAAGCCTAAACTACCGGATAAAGTACAAAATATTGCGGAATTTGAGGAGTACATGAACAAACTAGTAGAATCAGGTACTCCTCCCGGTATGTCTTTCGTAGTGGTAAAGAACGACAGTATCATATACGGCAAAGGGTTCGGCTGGGCCGACGAACCGCGGGTAATCCATGCCACGCCGAATACTGTGTATCATTGGTGGTCATGTACAAAAATTGCCACTGCAATTGCCATCCTCCAACTTCAGGAAAGGGGAAAGCTCTCTTTAAATGATCCGGTCCTCCGGTATCTTCCTTTCTTCGAAGTCAAGTATCCTTCCGATACCAGCAGGCAGGTAACTATCCTGAATCTCCTCAACCATACTTCAGGATTACCGGATCCGTCCGCGTTTACGTTCGTCAGCTGGGTTCACCACGACGAAGATCCTCCGGTTAATCAAGGTGATTTCATAAAGAAAGTGCTTCCGGATTATTCTAAACTGAAGTTTGAGCCGGGAGACCATTCTGAATATTCCAACATCGGCTACATGGTGTTGGGTGCCATTATTGAAAAAGTAACCGGCATGGCGTACGAAGATTACATCCGTCAAAATATTCTTCAACCGTTGGGAATGAATCACACAGATTTTCTTTACATGGAAGAAACAAAATCGGAAGAAGCAGCAGGCAGCCATCCGACTATTAATCTGATGACGCCGTTACTCTATGTCATGGCTCCATCATATATTCGGGAAACCCATTGGAGCCATCTCTGGATGAAACGTGTTTATACAGACCAAACCCCGCCTACCGGTCTTATTGGGTCGGCGACAGACGCAGGCAGATTGGTCGCTGCATATCTGAATGGCGGAGAACTCGATGGCCGACGTATTCTTTCGCAGGAGTCAATGGCAACAATGACGTATCGATGGCAAGTAAGTTCAAAGAATGATGATTCGCTGAATTACCGCAGGCAGGGAATCGGTTGGCAAATCTATGGACAATCCGGGAGACGGGTCCTCACGCATGACGGTGGCGGTCCAGGCTTTAGTACGAAAATTCAATTGTATCCGGATGAACATCTTGGGTTTGTTCTATTCACAAATGACGTTACATCCGATACTTGGCAAATAGTGAAGCTCGCGGGTACCGTCAAATGGTAAGATGAACATGTGAAGACTCAGCTGATCCGCCGGTTGGCTCTCCTGACAGCACATCAACAATTTCTACCGTTTTCGTCCTTAACCTTTTCAGAAGAAAATTGTTAAGGGAAAGAAGTTCTCCGCAGTGCGTCGTAGTAGAGTCGCAAATTGAATGTTCTCTGACGTAAAGACTACCAATGCACCGAGCGCCGGGAGATTCTCTGCAGTTGATCCTACATGCGCGATGTCGATCGGCTGCGAATGATGGTGCTTGCACAAGACTGGCACATCCGAGGTGGGAAAAGATTGGACGGCGGGAGAATATTACGATCCTGGTAAATCAATCTCGTAGTCCGATCAATAGAAACTGAAGTCGATATTTGAATCGAGGTCTTCAGTTTTAGCAGGCTTCCGCCTAATCACCCATCCAGCTGTACTATATTCTTCCTGCTTTCAGGATTATGTCAAAGGACTGATCACTTGACAGGAGAGCGACAAATTGTGTTTTCGTAAAATACCCGTCAGCCGGTACCATCCCAACGCCATCCTGGATGTATTCAATTGAGAGACCGGAGAGGATATAAACAAGAGTTGACGCATCAATCGATTTGATAAAACGGAGCGTCACGAGTCCGTTCATGCCGGTCATCCCGATGTCCAAAAGAACCAGATTTGGCTTAAACCGTTTTACCTTTTGAAGACATTCTTTGCCGGATCGTGCAGTTTCAACAAGGAAGTTATCGTCCTTTGAATTCAGGGCTGAAGAAAGAAGTTTGAGAAAGGTCTTGTCATCATCAACAATTAATATTTTGTACTGCTCGCGAACGTTTGTCATAATGTCCTTAGTTTGTCGTTGATCTTACTATTATCGCTTCGCGACGGTAAGGCAATATAGTTTATTCCAGGACATCTAGAAGGTATTCAAGGATGTAGAGAATTTGCGTGGTGTGAATCACATACGCTCATCACCATTGTAATCGTATTCTTTATCATTAACAAGGATTACTTTGATTCTTGAATTCTCCTTTTCAGGGAGGGCAGTTATAACGCAAAAGTCCCAGACTTGCGTCCGGACCTTCCACGAGGACAATCAGGATACGGGCCGTGTAAGCTTCACACTCCCCGATTTTCCCGCGTCACGATGAGCTGCCGCTTCTCTCCTTCATTATTCCACACAACCACATCTATTCCTCTGGCCATGCCGTGCTTAAGCATGACATAGTATTTTTTCTCCAATGCCGCAAGGAATGTGCCCACGTTCCCTTGTCGAATGTCGCACTCCTGGGCGATCTTGGCCTGGCTGGGTGCGCACTCATCTTCTTTGAAATGGTATTCAATCAATCTCATAGTGTCGTCCTGCTGCTCCTTCAATGCTGGTCGTTTCATAGTTACTCCTGTTACAATATTGTAGTAACTCTAGCTGAAACTTCCATCGACTTCGAACGCGTGGAATTTCGGACAATCGATAGAGGCCTAATGCATAAAGGGAGCAGTTGCAGTAGGCACCGCATCTGTATTACAAGGTCTGAACCATGGCTTAAGGCCGAGAAACATGTGCAGATTCGAGTCCCCCTTGAGTCCTGTCCGCGCAGCGGAGAGGGCGAAACCCGCCGCTTTCTGGCGGGCCCCGCTACACGTCTGAAATGAATCGCTTTGGTGTGAAACCGAAGAGATTTTTCGTTTTTGGTCACTCTGAGATTTTCAAACACGCTTCGGGTTATGGATTTAAAATAGACATGTTCCGCAAAAGAAGATCTAATGTGGTATATTTACCTCACACAACTAGGGAAGGCGTTGCCGGAGAACAGATATCCGGCTACTGCATTCCTCGTGAATCGTAAGGAGCTCTTATGTCACTTGCACGAGTGCTTTCGACAGTGTTTTTCCTTTTTGTGACGGTAGCGTCTTCTCCGTTGTCCCGAGCTCAAGGTAAGAATCCGCATGGCAACGTTTGGTCTCAGGAGCGCGCTTGGGCATGGCAGGCGAAGAACGGATGGATGTGTGGAGCGGATTTTGTTCCATCGACGGCGATCAACCAGCTTGAAATGTGGCAAGAAGAAACCTACGATACCACGACGATCAACAGAGAACTCGGCTGGGCGGAAAAGATCGGAATGGGGGCGATGCGTGTCTTTCTACACCATCTTGCATGGGAAAGCGACCGTGAGGGCTTCAAGGGACGGATAGAGAAATTCCTGGAGATCGCTTCACGTCACCATATCAAGATCATGTTCGTATTCTTCGATGATTGCTGGAACCCCGACCCGCATACCGGCCGACAGCCGAGGCCGGTCACGGGAAGACATAATTCAGGATGGGTACAGGACCCCGGCCCGCTGTTGGCGAAGGACCCCGGTCTGTGGCCCGTGCTCGAGGAGTATGTGAAGGATGTTATGAGCACCTTTGGGGCCGATGACCGCGTCCTGATCTGGGATCTCTATAACGAGCCAAACAAACCGGACGATGCATCTCTACCACTCCTCCGTAAGGTCTTTCAATGGGCAAGGGAGACCAACGCCCGGCAGCCGGTAACATCGGGGATCCACGATTGGGCATTGGTCGATTACAACAAGGTCCAGCTTGGCCAATCCGACATCATTTCGTACCACAGTTACGGCGATTCAGCCGAGCACAGATCGAGGATCGACAGTCTGAAAAAATTCAACCGCCCGATGATCTGCAGCGAGTACATGGCACGAAAATTCAACAGCACCTTTCAAACGATCCTCCCCATGCTGAAGAGGGAGAAGATCATCGCCATCAACTGGGGACTCGTCACGGGAAAGACGAACACGATGTACGCCTGGGGGGATACAACGCACAGCGACGGGTCCGAACCCGCACTCTGGTTTCACGACGTCTTCCGCAGAGATGGGAGGCCCTACAAGCAGGAAGAAGTCGATGTCATCAGAGAGATGACGCTCGATAAAAATCCGTGAAGGGATCGCCAGAATTTTTCTTTCCGGTCATGCGTCCGCCCGGCAGAGCCGACCGTCGTCACGAGGCCTGCAGTTGGGCGAATGTGATGGTCACTCAGCGGCGACAATCTTCTCCGAGTGTCCGCGTTTTTTCGTCCGCAGGAACAGAATAGGAATGATCGCCGTCATTGTGACCAACGCTGCAATGTAAAAATCGTCGTCAACCGCGCGAATAAACGACTGGGTTTCAATGTGAGAAGCGATCAGCGCAGAAGCCCGCATGCTCGCGAGTGAATGGCTTGTCGGCAGGGCCGTCATGCTGAAGCGCGTCAAATTGCCCGTGACGACACGGTAAATATCGGACTGCGGACAAACAACCTGACCGTATGTCGCCATGTGATAGATCGTCCGCCGGAGCAGGAGCGTGCTCATGAATGCGATGCCAAAACTTCCGCCTAGTTGCCGGATGATATTGAACATGCCCGAGGCTTGTCCGATCTTATGTTTTGGAATATTCGAAAGGGCCGCCGTCGACAGAGGGGTGAACATGAATCCCATTCCTAAACCGCGGATGTAAAGGGGAAGCATAATTTGCTGATGTTCGGAATAAAGAGACAGCCCACAGTTGAGAAACAAGCTGATTGTCAGCAAAACGATCCCGACGGCTGATGGAATGCGCGGATCGACTCTGTCAGACAGGATCCCGGAAATGGGGGCCGTAATTGCCTGAAGAATTCCGACAGGGAGAAACAATGCCCCCGCTTGAAATGCGGTGTACCCCAAGGATTGCTGCAAGTACAACGGAAGCAGAAATGTACTTCCGAACATCCCGACGCCGAAGATGAAAAGGATGCCGTTGGCAAAGCTAAAATTAATATCCTTGAATAAAGTCAGGTCGACAAGAGGATGTGCAACGACCAATTCCGTGACAAAGAAAACCATGAGCGAAAAAACTGCAACGACAAAACATGAAACGATAAAGGGAGAAGTCCATCCGCCGGTATTCCACGCCGCATTGCCGTCGGTCAGAGCCAGAAGAAGGGCGCAAAGGAATGTGGACATTGACGTGAACCCGAGAACATCGAACGATCGTGTCTGCTCTGTCTTATACTCCCGCTGAACGACAAACGTGGCGAATAAACCGACACACCCGACCGGCAGGTTGATATTGAAGATGGCGTTCCAGTTAATGTTGTCGACCAGGTATCCGCCAATCAAAGGGCCTAATGAAACGGACGCGGCCGCGGCAATGGCCCAGAATCCCAGCGCCACGCCCCGCTGTTGAGGGGGAAATTCGCGCGTCACAATGGCCATCCCGGTCGGCATAATCAATCCTGCGCCGATTCCCTGAATAACCCTGAACGCGATAAGAACATTTTCATTCCACGCGAGGCCGCACAAAAAGGATCCAACGGTGAAGAGTGCGAGAGCGGAAAAATATGTCCTCTTGTATCCAAAGTGATCGGCGATCCATCCGGACGTGGGCAGCATGACCGCCATGACCAGCATGTATGCAGTGACGACCCACTCTACTTTGTCGACGGTAATTCCAAACGATGCCATGATTTTAGGCAACGATACATTGACGATCGTAGAATCGAGAACCGCCATGAACGTACCGATCATAACATTCGCTAAGACCCACCATCGGTATGAGTCATGTTCGTGATGTAATGACGGAACCCTTTTGACAAAGTCGTGCCTTATCCGATGAGTGTGACGGAAGACCATAGGTTCATTCCCGTTTTAAGATTCTAGAGTGTCATCGTTAAGAAGATTTCGAAGGCCCGTGAAGCAGACTGAGGTAATTGAGGCGGACGAAAGGAGTCGTTCGAAGTGAAGGGCTCACCATCCAACGCAGAATGGCACAGGTGCTGCCTCAACGTCTGCGGGGCTCAAAGACTTCTTAGATGAAAATGCGGGGGCCAGCCTTTGCGGCAGGAGAGTGAATTTCCGCCCGCCCGATGACGAGGGATGATGGGGGGAAGCCAAGGCTGTATCAAATTTTGCGCGATGCCTCGATACATCCTTTTGCGATGAACCAGAGCGCGTCTGTGAGAATGTGGCCGCGTGCGGCCGGAACAGAAATATGTAAGAAAATGAGATTGAGATTCCGGAGTGTCTTTCCGTCTTCCTGGAGTTCAGAATCGCGCTGAGGCAAGGCTATAGTTCCTTCGCTATCCATTGCAGAAACTGGCGCATCGGAGATTTCCCCCCTTGATCCAACGTCGTACAAATATCGGCTGAATCGGGAAAAATGTCAACTAGCGAATAGCGGTTCGGTGTTTGCCTCGATGACGGTCGAGTCCGTGAGGCATTCCGTCAACACGCTTCCCTCGCAGGGTTCTTCCGTTAAGGTATTGATTATCCTTCCATTCTTCGTTATCATCTTGATAGTCGCCCGCCGGGTTCGATAATGAAGGCGGAGGATCTTTCGTGTGAAAGCCTTCGGATTCGCTTGAGCGATGAGGAAGGTTTTTTTGTTTGTTCATTGATGTTCTTAAAAGGAAGGAATACGGCAATGAAAGGGAACGAAAAATTAATCGGCATTCTCAACGATTTGCTGGCAGACGAGTTGACCGCTATCAGCCAGTATATGCTTCATTCGGAAATGTGTGACAACTGGGGGTTCGAAAAACTTCACAAAGAGATCGAGCACCAGGCGAAAGAAGAAATGCAGCACGCCGAATGGCTCATCGGTCGTCTCTTGTTCCTGGAGGGGATGCCCACGCTGTCGAAGCTTCATCAGATCCGCGTCGGTAAGAATGTCCCGGAGATCATCGGCAACGATGAAGAGGCGGAACTGGGAGCGATTCGCGCGTACAATGCAGCGATCAATGCCGCCGGTGAGGCAGGCGATGGATCGACGGCCGATCTTCTCACAACCATCCTCAAGATGGAAGAAGCGCACTATGACTGGGGCCGAAAACAGAGAGGGCAGATCGAGCAGCTCGGCCTGCCAAACTACTTAACGAATCAAGCGTAAGCAGATGCCGCTTGTGCATCCCCCTTCCGGCAATTATGTCCCATTACCCTGAGTTCCCACCGAAGGGCTGAAGTAGGATCCACGACAATGCATTTCCGTTACGGCAGAATCTGCCTTCTAAAAGACCGGCGGGTTTCAGGGCAGTATGATCGTGGATTCTCAGGAACGAACGCCCTGGCCAACCAGCGGATACCTCGCTTGACACACGACACGGTGAAGCGACCGTGCTGTTCCACACATTTGAATTTCTTTCGAAAGGTCCAAAACTATCATGCATGGTAAAATTCCTTTCCTTGTTGTCATTTTATTCTTCGCCAGCTTCGTCTCGGTCGCCGGCAATGCTTCGCCCCTTACCTTCACCGCAGTTTCGAGCAGCGTGTTCATAGCGACATTGGACCACTCTTTCCATCTGAATTATGGCTGCAAGTATCCGATCACATTTCAGATGACAATTCCGGCCGGCGCTGAAAAGTTGCAGGCGAGGCGAAAATATTCGGGCGGCGATGACTGGACAACTCTCGCAGAAAAAACCTCGCGGGATACATTTAATGCCGTCGAAGCGGTCCGCTTCGATTACGGCAATACTATTGCTTACGTCTCGGCCGCTTTTTCGGAGCTGAGCGATTCCTTGCTTATTCAAATCGCCGATTCGCTCTCGAACCCGGTGGTTTTCCATTTTGATGGGATCAGCAAGTACTACGACAACAGAAACGCGGTGGTCACCGTGAGCGCAGACGATTGGTCCGATTGGGTTGTAGAGGATGGGCGATTTCCTACACTCATAGACATTTTCCGCTCGTACAATCTCTACGTCACTGTCGGCGTCATTACTTCGGGCGATTATACCACGCGCAACACGTGGGGGATTCTGCAGCAGCAATTGGATTCCGGATTTGTCGAAGCTGCGTCTCACAGCAGGACTCATCCAGCGACGCCGTATTCCGACCCTGTGGGTGAGGTCGTCGGCTCCTCCCAGGACATTAAAAATGCTCTTCAATTGCCTCCGCTTTTTGCTCTGAAGACGACCCCGTACGTTTACACATGGATTGCTCCGTACGGTGATTATGACTCAACGGTCGATTCGTTGAGCGGGGTCGCCGGATATCTTGCAGAGAGACTGTATGCCAATTTGGATACGACGAATCCGCGCGAATATGTGTACGGAGATTCTGCCCTGAGCGCGTGGGATCCAAATCGTAGTCACTTTAAGCCGTTCTTTCCAACGGTAGAACTCGGCGCCCCTTCTTGGGGAGGAGGAGATACCAGCCTGCCGTCGCTCAACGGGCTGTTCGATTCTGTCGTTGCCAAGGGGGACATCTATCACTGCATGTGGCATCCGCAGGTGCTCTACAGCGACCGGGACCTGTCATACCTTCGCTCGCATCTTAGCTATATCAGCAACCGGAACAACATCTGGTATGTCAATCTCGGGCATCTTTATCTTTACAGCCTGATGCAGGAATCGACGAGCCCTGTTATAACCGCCGTCGCGAAGCCTCAGATGATCCCCCAAACGCTGCAATTGTCCCAAAATTATCCGAACCCATTCAATCCATCAACGGTCATTGAGTTTACGGTTCCGAACGGCGGCCATGCGTCGTTAAAGATCTTCAATGCACTTGGACAGGAGGTCGCAACGCTTTTTGACGGGTTCGCACCTGCGGGAATTCGTCATCAAATCACGTTCGACGCATCGCGCTTTGCAAGCGGGATGTATTTTTCCCGGCTGGAGTTTGGCGGGCAAATGCAATTTAAAAAGATGGTTCTGTTGAAATAGCATTGGATCTGATGTACACCGGATTTAGCTGCTCAAATTCGGCATTCGCAGGTCAGAGAAGAATGTCTGACCTGCGCAAGCCGATGTGCGGACGTCCTTCGGGGCCGCTCACGCTTGACGATGATAAAAGCTTCCATTACATTGGCAATCGAACCTGAGCGTGCTTTCTCGCCAGAGAGAGAATCTTTGAAGTAACAATTTCTAGAAGCTATCTTAAAAATAGTCCCCATGCACAATGTGCATGCAAATGTCATCCTGAGCGAGTCCGCTTTTCAGGACGAGTCGAAGGATCCATGGCACTGTGCCAGCGAGGAAGTTCAAAGCGGCATTGACATGGATTCTCCCGAAGGGGTGCTTTCAGGACCCACTCCGTCCCGGTATGGCGGGACTCCATTCAGAATGACAATGTTCAGGCTGGGATCCTTAAGAATGACGTTATGAGGAATTGTTGGGAGAGCTGCTAGAATCTTTTAGAACAAGGTGCGGAGCGGTACAGCTTGAGAATTTCCCATGTCCAAAAATTCTCGGATGTGGGACGGTAACACCATCACAAAGTGAGCCTATTATGAAATTTACACGGCATGTTCTTTTCATCCTTGCTGTCATTCTTTCGGTGGCAGCTGGAACTTCCCCTCTAACGAAGTGTTTTGCGAAAGGGTCCGCCGGGGCGTTCAATGTAAAAGAATTTGGAGCAACAGGGGATGGGAAAACACTCGATACTCGTGCAATTAACAATGCCATCAAAACTGCATCGGATTCCGGAGGAGGGACCGTTTATTTTCCGTCCGGAACATATCTGACGGGCACATTCGAATTATGCAGCAACGTTACGCTTCAACTGGAGGCAGGGGCGGTCATCGAAGGAAGCCGAACTCTCTCCGACTATAAGCTCAAGTCTGATTTTAATCTGAAAGGATACAGGAGCGGAGAATCAGGCGAAGGACTGCGGGCGGGACTCATTGTGGCAAACAGAGCAAGAAACATAGCGATCACAGGACGCGGTACGATCCATGGCAACGGAATTTCATTCATGGACACGACGACTCCTCACTACGGCGACGACTTTGAAAAGAAAAGTACGCGGCAAGGAGAGGATTTTTTGAGTCCGAAATTTGGAATTTCCGACGGACCGGTCAAGCCGTCGATGGCATGGAGCGACCGCCCCGGCGCGCTTATTATCCTGGCCGAATGCGAAAATGTCCTGGTGAAGGAGATCACGATCAAAGACTCCCCCAACTGGACGGTCAATATTTCACACTGCGAGGACGTGGAAGTCACGGGGATCAACATCTTGAACAATCCTCTGATTCCGAACAATGACGGAATTAACATCACGGCTAAAAATGCGCGCATTTCGGACTGCAACATTTGGACGGCGGACGATGGGATTGCCGCCAATGATTGTGAAAATCTTGTGGTCACAAATTGCATCCTCTCATCCCGTTCAGCGGCGATACGATTCACCGGGGGAAGATACTGCACCTTCCAGAACCTGATTTTCCGAGAAACCAATCGCGGGATAGGAATTTTCGGCTGGGCTGAAAACGTCTTTTTTTCGGATATTCAGATCCAAACGCAGCAGTTCACCGGCGATTGGTGGGGAAAGGCGGAACCGATTTATATCGCCGTCAATCTTAACCAAAATGCCGCCGGGGATGCGCTCATCAAGAATGTCACGTTCTCGAATATTTCGGCCGATGCGGAAAACGGCATCATGATTTTTGGGACGCCGAATAATGTCGTCAAAAATATAACGTTCGACCGGATTCAATTAAGGATACAAGGGGGGCGCCACGGCGATGCCGTCGGCGGAAATTTTGACCTTCGCGGCATGGGAGCCGGTTTGGATTCAAACATTTTCAAGCATGATATCCCGGGCTTGTACTGCCAGTATGTTGACGGCATTCATATTCACGATTTCGAGCTGGCTTGGGCGGACTCGCTCCCCGATTATTTCTCTGACGGCATTTACATCGAGCATTTCAATGATCTCTCCATCGACGGGTTTACCGGAAGGCAGGGGCAGGCATCGGGATCATGTATCGTGGCAAAGCATGGCACAACCTTGTCAATCTCCAGCAGCAAAGCGGCGAAGGGAGCACACAAATTTCTTTCCGCCGAAGATGTCAAAGACCAGCGTTCGTTCATCAATAACGATCTGATCGACGCAGCGGAGCCAGCGAACCCGGCCAATTATCAATTCAATGTCTGGTCGGGCAACTATCCCCAGCCCAAAAATCTGCGAAATGGCAGGCATCCTCAATAACGCTTTAGGCATATTGGAGGATGAATGGTTCGGACAAAGGCTAGTTCAGGAACAAGCCCGAGCGTAACGGGGCATGGGTCTGCAAAAGTAAGCTCGACATTGTTTTTCGGAACGGCCGGCGGACTCCATCGGTAACGGAGCGACGTGGATGAAGTCGGATACCGACTCGATGCGGAGAGTTTTGTTCAAACGAAGATGTTAGAGTTTTCGGAATGACCACTCCCCTCTGATCATTCGCACCAAGCCCGGAGCATCTTCTGTGCGTGCTTTTTGTTTGCGAATGAATTATTGAAGACGTAGATTTAACTTACGTCCGACGAATAACATTGTCACGGTAAGAATGACATTTTTTTGCGGAGGAGAAAGACTAAGGAGGATGGTATGAAGAAATTTTTGGTGTTCGTTTCTTTGCTGCTCATCGTGATGGCATTCGGAGCCGGCCTCCGGGCACAGACCTTTACCGTCAAGAAATACAGCATCGGCGGCGAGGGGGGAACCGATTATTTGACCGCCGAACCCGGGACTGGCAGGGTGTTCGTTTCACGGGGTTTTCATGTGATGGTTCTGGACGGAAATAAAGGAACCGTCATCGGCGACATTCCGGAAACTCCGAACACGCACGGCATTGCTCTCGTGCAGCGGTACAATCACGGTTTCATCACGAACCGCGGGGATTCGACCGTCTCCATGTTCGACCTCAAAACGCTTGCTCTGATCAAAAAGATCAAAATACCGGCCGGCGGTCAGGACGGAATTATGTACGATGATTACTCCGACCGGGTCATATTGACCAACCACAGCAATCCCGGGACGGCGACCGCGATCGACCCGAATGCCGGAGTGATCACGGGCCAGGCGCTGCTTGAAGACAATTCCCCCGAAGGAGCCGCAAGCGACGGAAAAGGAACGTTGTATATCAACAACGAACGGAAGAACACCATTCAAACCGTCGATGCGAAAACGATGACCGCGCACGGGTCGTGGTCGATCAGCCCATGCGACGGCCCGACCGGAATCGCGTACGACCGGACGTCGAACCGGATCTTTGCCGGATGCGGCAAGACATCCGCCGTCGTGGATCCGGCGACCGGCAAAATTGTGGCGACAATTCCGAACGGGGAAGGGGTCGATGCGCTGGGTTGGGATCCGGCGGAAAAGCTGATGTATATCCCGGCGGGACGCGACAGCTGCGTCACCGTTGTCCATGAAGATTCACCGGATAAATACACTGTCGTCGCGACCGTTCCTACGATGACCGGCGCAAAAACGATTTCTGTCGACACGGTGAAGCACGTCGCATATTTGTTCCAGCCGATGTACGGTCCGCCGCCAGCCAATGCGCAGCCCGACCAGTACGGCCGGCGTCCGCGCGGACCGGTGATCGGAGCATACCTCATCGTCATCAGTCATTGATCGCGTAAGATCGGGAAAAGCTCTTTCCGGAAAAGCAGTATTGAATGAAAATATTTCAATACTGCTTTTCGTCTATTATCAAGAGCCGGCAAATGAAGGCAGGTCTATGATGCATGAATCAAAGCGCATCGAAGGCATTATCGCAAATTGATGCGAAGGAGAAGAAATGGATCTGAATCTTTCCCCGAACTGTGAAAGCTAAAAGTTGTATGAAACCTCAACGCCCGTCGGTGTGAAATTAACGCTCAATGGATCCGATTCGCCTGCGTGATCCAAAGAATGCTTGAATCCTGCACCGACAGACCTCCCCAGAGCATAGCCGATCAACGCTCCTCCGACTGCGTCCGAAAACCAATGGATGTTCGTCGAAACTCCAAGCCCGACAAATGTTATTCTTGTGCCGCCCGAAGCGGAGATTATGCTTTATGGGTCGGATGAAACTCCACGACAACTCCCTGGTCGCCGCAGACGCACGATTCAAGCTGAAATGTCGGATGGTTGATGCCGAACCGATGCTCCAACTCGTGTTCCAGCTGCGAGCTGATCTTATTCCCCGTACTGATCAATTGGTCCTGAACGACGATGTGTGCGCTCAATGCCCGCATCCTGGTCGACAACCCCCAGATATGCAGATGATGAACATTCTCCACTCCCGGAAATGACTGGATGAACGCCGCGACTTCGTCGAGGTTGATCCCTCTCGGAGTCCCCTCGGTAAGAATGTGGACGGTCTCGGCGACGATCCCCCACGCGCTCTTGATGATAAACAGTCCGATGCCGATCGAGACAAGAGGGTCAAGGATGCGCCAATCCTTCCATGCGATGATGCCGGCAACGACAACGACCGCCAGCGATTCGATCGCATCGGTGAGGAGGTGCAGGTATGCGCTCTTCAAATTGAGGTCGTGATGGGCATGGGTCTTGAGGAGAAGGGTCGCGGCGGCATTCACAACGAAGCCGATGACAGCAATAGCCAGCATCCATTCGCCAAGAACCGGCTCGGGGTGGGCGAAACGGAGAATTCCCTCGTAACAGACATACATGCCGATCACAACGAGCGTTGTTGCGTTGATGAATGCGACGAAGATCTCTACGCGGACATACCCGTACGATTTTTCAGGGTTGGACTTCCACCGTACCACCCGTGTGGCAATGTAACTCAAAATCAGTGCGAGGAAGTCGCTGAGGTTGTGGAGAGAGTCGGAGATCAGCGCAAGGCTGTTGGTGAGAATGCCGCCGGCAAGTTCAACGACAAAAATCAGCGCATTGAGGGCGATCGCGACCAGGAGATGCTTGCCCGGCGCCGGCGTATGGGAATGTTCTTCTGACATAAGGATTCTTTCGTATGATAAAGGTAGTGAACTTCACAAGCCATTTGCAAGTGAACGGGCATGGAAATGCCGGACAGAGAAAGAAGAAACGTCGAATTCTCTTAATTCTTAAAGCCCGATGGCTTTCATGGTCGGCCAGGTGATCAAATTCCAGTGGCATAAGCGGTAAAAAATTAATATATTTATAGATAATTTGTTCTTGTCACCGATCTGCCCTTTCAATCGACTTATAGCGGATTGAAAGGTTCTTATTGAAACGTCGATAGCGCTATGGCGAAGAAAGACCGGCCGCACGGACTGTTTGAGAGATTCAAACGCTACATTCAGGCCAAGAAGCTCATCGCGCCCGGAAGCACGGTTTTGGCCGCAGTGAGCGGTGGAATCGACTCGGCGGTTTTGTTGGATCTGATGTGGGAACTGTCGCACGAATGGGGGCTTGACCTTGCCGTCCTCCATGTGAACCATCAATTGCGCGGTCGCGAAGCCGACGCCGATGAAAAATTTGTTGGATCGCTGGCGAAGGGATACCGCGTTCAGGCATTTATCGGCAGGGTAGAAACGAAGAAGGAAGCCGCGAGAAAGAAGATCTCGATCCAGGAGGCGGCAAGAGATCTTCGCTATGCGTTCTTCCTTACCAAGAAAGCCGAACTCGATGCAGATGCCGTCGTTACCGCGCATAACGCCGACGACAATGCCGAGACGATGCTGTTGAATTTTCTGAGAGGAACTGGGATCGACGGCCTCGCAGGCATTCCGGCCAGCCGGAGCCAGGGCTCGATCGTTCGCCCTCTGCTCTTCGCGTCACGCAAAGAAATTGCTGAATACGCGCGTGGAAGAAAGCTGAAATTCCGCGAGGATTCTTCAAACCTCACCGACAAGTACAGCCGGAATTTCCTGCGCAGGAAGGTGATTCCAAAGATCGAGGAGAGGATCAACCCTTCGTTGACCGCCTCACTCATGAGTTCAGCGGCGGTTTTCAGGATGAATGCCGGCTATCTTCACGACCAGGTGCGGAATGCCTGGAAGGGAGCAGTATCGGAGAAGGACGGGGAGATGTTCTTTCTCAAGGTTGAGATGCTGAAGCAGCATCCTTTTCTCCGCCAGATGATCGTGCACGATGTTTTTCTCAAGACAGGGATCGAGCCCTCCGCCGACCGAATTGGGGCCGTGGTCTCGCTTCTTGACAATGAACCAGGGACCCGTGTTGATTGCGGCAACGGGTGGAAGGCGGAAAATGAATCCGGTCGGATCCGCCTCTCACAAATGAATCTTGCTGGAGGCTTTTCGTTCGTATTGAACGATGAGGGGACCGTTGAGAACGGATTCTTTTCGCTGTCCGTAAAAAAAAGCAGGAATCTCCCCAATAAATTAGGGAGAAATTCGTCTACAGAATACGTGGACGCCGGCAAGGTGAGATTTCCTCTTTGCGTTCGTTCGTGGAAGGAGGGGGATTCTTTTGTCCCTCTTGGCATGAAGCAAAAGAAGAAAGTGAGCGATCTTTTTGTTGATTTGAAAATTCCGCGGACGGAAAAAAGGAGAATCCCCGTCGTGGAATCGGAAGGGAACATCGTCTGGGTCGCCGGCTGCAGGATCGACGACCGGTTCAAAATTACATCAACGTCAACCGAAGCATACAAACTCTCGATCCGCACGGCATGAAGAAAAAGATCTCGGTCAACAACGAACCGTTCGAACTGTATCTCAGCGAAAAGAGAATTCATGAGAGGGTGAAGCAGCTCGGGAAAAAACTCAACGCAGACTACAAGGGAAAGACGCCGATCTTCATCGGCGTGCTCAACGGCTCGTTCATCTTCTTTGCCGACCTCATTCGCGAGATCACGATCGACTGCGAGGTCGATTTTTTCAAGCTCTCGAGCTACGGCGATGCGAAGATCTCATCGGGGGAAGTGAGGCTGCTGAAGGATCTGAACTGCGAGGTGACGGGGAGGCACATCGTCATCGTCGAAGACATCGTTGATTCAGGCTTGTCGATCGATTTCATTAAGAAGCTGATTCTCCAGCAGAACCCAAAATCGTTTGCGGTTGTTACATTGTTGTATAAAAAGGATGCGGTGAAAATCCCCTACCCGATCGAATACATCGGCTTCAAGATACCGAGCGATTTTGTGATCGGCTACGGGCTTGACTACGCGCAGAAGGTGAGGAACCTCCCCGCGGTCTACAGGCTTGAAAAATCATGATGTCATTTTTTTAGAGAGGAGAACGTTGGCCATGGCTGACGAGAAACACCAGCAAGAAGATAAAAAAGAGAATGATGCTCAGAAGCAGAACGGCGCTCAGAAACGACGGCCGTTCCTCCCTCCCAAAGGGATGAAGGGACGGAGTCCGAAACCGATGCTGCGCGGCGAGGATGATTTTAACTGGGGCAAAGTGCTTCGCGTCGTTCTGACGTGGTCGGCGATCATCATGGCCGTGTTCCTCGTGATGACGATCTTCAAGGGACAGGAAGCGACCGAGTACGATGTGACGTACACCCAGTACCAGGAATTCCTCGCAGCCAACAAGATCGGGCGCGCTGTCGTCAAAAAATCAAACTTCAACGATTTCGATTTTCACGGTACGCTCACGGAGCCGGAAGATATTACCCTCCCGACCGGCAAGAAAGTCCGGGTGGAGAAGTTCACGCTGACGCTGCCGTACACCAACATCGACGACGCGGTGATCGCGAATTGGACATCCCATCACGTCAATTTTAACATCACAAAAGAAGACAATGTTTGGATCAACGCGTTGATCAGCGCGCTCCCGTGGATTCTGCTCCTGGGGATCTGGCTCATCATTTTCCGCCGGATGCAGGGGGGAGGCACCAAGGGGATTTTTTCTTTCGGCAAGAGCAGGGCGAAAATGCTGAGCGAAGGCTCCATCCGCGTGACATTCGCGGACGTCGCCGGCGCCGATGAGGCAAAAATCGAATTGCAGGAGATCATCGAATTCCTCAAAGAACCGGGAAAATTCCAGAAATTGGGGGGAAAAATCCCCCGCGGCGTGCTTCTCCTCGGCCCTCCGGGAACCGGTAAGACTCTTCTCGCGAGAGCGGTTGCCGGAGAAGCAGGCGTTCCGTTCTTCTCCATCAGCGGGGCGGATTTTGTGGAGATGTTCGTCGGCGTCGGCGCAAGCCGCGTGCGCGATTTGTTCGACCAGGGGAAGAAGAGCGCCCCGTGCATTATTTTCATCGACGAGATCGACGCGGTCGGCCGTCATCGCGGGGCCGGATTGGGCGGCGGACACGATGAACGGGAGCAGACGCTGAACCAATTGCTCGTCGAGATGGACGGCTTCGAGCAGAATATCGGCGTCATCCTGATCGCGGCGACGAACAGGCCCGACGTCCTCGACCCGGCGCTTCTGCGCCCCGGCCGGTTCGACCGGCAGGTGGTCGTCGACCGCCCCGACGTCCGCGGTCGCGAAGGAATTCTGAAAGTTCACACGCGCAACATTCCTCTTGCCGAAGATGTGAAACTCGAAGTGCTAGCAAAGGGCACGCCGGGGCTTTCCGGTGCGGACCTTGCGAACCTGGTGAACGAAGCTGCGCTCCTTGCCGCCCGCCAGAACCAAAAGGAAGTCGCGATGCATCACTTCGAAGAGTCGAAAGACAAAGTGATGATGGGAATGGAGAGGAAGAGCCTCATCATTTCCGACCGGGAAAAACGCGTGACCTCGTATCACGAATCGGGACACGTGCTTGTGGCGAAGATGCTGCCGGAGGCCGACCCCGTGCACAAGGTCACCATCATTCCGCGCGGACGTGCGCTCGGCGTCACGACCTATCTTCCGATGGATGAGAAGCATACGTATTCGAAACAGTATCTTGAGGCGATGATCACGTATGCGTTCGGAGGACGCGCCGCCGAAAAGCTGATCTTCAACGAACTCACGACCGGCGCGGGGAACGACATCGAACGAGCTTCGCAGCTCGCCCGCAAAATGGTGTGCGAATGGGGAATGAGCGACAAGCTCGGTCCGCTGACCTACGGTGCCAAAGAAGAGGAAATTTTCCTCGGCAGGGAAGTGACGAAGCACCGCGACTTCAGCGAGGACACCGCCAATGTCATCGACGACGAAGTGAAGAAGATCATCCTTTCTTGCATGAAGCGCGCTGAAAAAATTCTGATGGACAACATCGACAAGCTGCACAGCCTGTCGAACGCGCTGCTTGAGCGCGAGATCCTGGACGGCGACGAGATCGATAAGATCCTTCGCGGCGAGCCGCTCCCGCCGCTCGAACGGAAGAACGGCAACGGCTCGGGTTCGGCGATCCCGGGAGTCACGATCTCGGGAGTTGCGGCCGCTCCTTCCGGCGCTCCTGCGAACGGCAAGAACGCCAGGACCAAACCGCGGCCGAAAAAATAGCGATGGTCGAGCAGCGGAACATCGATTACCGGGCCGAGGTCATCAGGAAAAGCATTCATTTATGTTCCCTGAGCATTCCGATCATTTACTATTTTATCTCCCGGGAACAGGCGCTGATGCTCCTCGTGCCGATCACGGCGGCGTTTCTGCTTGTCGACCTTCTCCGTCATTTCAATCCGTCGACGGCGAAAATATTTTACAGAGTCTTCGGCTGGCTCCTCCGTTCGCATGAACACGGCGGAAAGAGCAAGCGGTTGAACGGCGCGACGCATGTCCTCATCTCGGCGACGCTCTGTGTCCTCGTCTTCCCCAAACTCATTACGATCACGGCCTTCGCGGTGCTCATCATTTCGGACTCGGCGGCAGCGCTCGTCGGCAGGAGGTTCGGGAGGAGGAAATTTTTGCACAAGAGCGTTGAAGGGAGTGCGGCATTCTTCATCTCGGCCCTTTTCGTGATCGCTGCGACGCCCAAAATTTCGGCGGGTGCGGGAGAGTATGGTATCGCGATCGCCGCCGCCGCGATCGGCACGGTCGTTGAAGCGTCGTCGATCGGCATTGACGACAACCTGTCGATCCCGATCTCCGTCGGTACGGTCATGTGGATCTTATACGATCTGTTCTATCCTTCACTCAACCTTCACGCACAGCGCTTGGCAGGACTGTAAGCCTATGAAACTCAAACTCGGTGTTCCGAAAGGAAGCCTGCAGGAAACGACGTTCAGCCTCCTCTCGAAGGCCGGTTTCCACTTCTCCGTCAGCAGCCGTTCGTATTTTCCTTCCGTCGACGACGAAGAACTCGAGGCAATGCTGATCCGGGCCCAGGAGCTTCCGCGTTACGTCGAGGACGGCGTTTTCGATGCGGCCCTGACCGGATACGATTGGATCGTCGAGAGCGGGGCCGATGTGGTAAGCGTCTCGGACCTTGTCTATTCCAAACAAAGCATGCGCAAGGTGAAATGGGTGCTTGCCGTGCACGAAAGTTCTCCCGTAAGAACGGTCAAGGACCTTGAGGGAAAGCGCATCGCCACGGAGGTAATCAGCATCACGAAAAATTACCTCGCAAAGAATAAGGTCAATGCCCATGTCGAATTTTCGTGGGGAGCGACGGAGGTGAAGACCCCCGACCTGGTCGATGCCATCGTCGAGGTGACGGAAACCGGAAGTTCGCTCCGGGCGAACAAGCTTCGGATCGTCGACGTGGTCCTCGAATCGAATACGAAGCTGATCGCGAACAGGAAAAGCTGGACCGACCCATGGAAAAAGGAAAAGATCGAGAACCTCGCGATGCTGCTCCAGGGGGCGATCAACGCGGGGAGCAAGGTCGGCCTGAAGATGAATCTTCGGAAAAGCAACGTCGACACCGTGCTCCAGCTGATCCCCGCGCTTCGCAAGCCAACCATCTCCCAGCTTGCGGACAGCGAATGGATCGCCCTTGAGACCATCATTGACGAGGATGTCGTCAGAAAAATTATTCCCCAGCTGAAACGTGCCGGCGCAGAAGGGATCATCGAGTATCCTCTGAATAAAGTGATCTATTGACGCGCACTGTTTGCATTTCCCTGCCACTCTCCGTACATTTCTCAACATTTTTTTCATGACCTTTTGACTCAGCTGACTATTCGAATTTCCCGGACGTCCGCGTCGGCCCAGGACATCCCGCTTCCCCGGTATGCGACCGAGGGCTCCGCGGGAATGGATGTTTGTGCGGCAGTGGAAGAGGATGTTCAAATTCAGCCCGGTGAGACGGCGCTTATCCCCGCCGGATTTTCGATCGAGCTCCCCTCCGGGTACGAAGCGCAGGTCCGTCCCAGAAGCGGCCTGGCCGTCAAGCATCAGGTCGGAATTCTCAACTCCCCCGGAACGATCGATTCGGATTATCGGGGAGAGGTGAAGATTATCCTGACGAATTTCGGCAAGAACGCGTTCACCGTTAAAAGGGGGGACCGCATCGCTCAGATGGTGATCAGCAGCTACACGAAGATTGTGTGGAATGAGGTCGGTTCATTGAACGAAACGGTCCGCGGCGCGGGCGGGTTCGGCCATACCGGCACCAAGTAACGAGCAAAGAACTTTTCATGCCCCGACGGCGAAAAAATACGGAACCACAAAAGGAGATTCCTTCCCGTGCACCGTTCGACATGAGCAGGGGGGAGATGATCGTCGTTTCGGCCGGCATCGCGCTTCTTTTGTATCTCGTCTATACCATCCGGGAGATCACGTCGCCGTTCGTCGTCCTCGGCGCGATTCTCTTTCTTCTGTACCCGTTTCGGTCGAACATCATCGCGCGGAATCTGATGTGGCTTTCGACTCTCCTTTTTACGGTGTGGTTCCTGTACTCTATCGTCGGCCTGCTCGCCCCGTTTTTTGTGGCGCTGCTGTTTGCGTATATCCTTCATCCCCTGGTGACGAAATTCGAGGCCTGGGGGGTCCCGCGTTGGGTGTCGGCGCTCGTAATTATTCTCCTCTGCGTCGCAATGCTCACCGTGATCGCTCTCCTCGTTCTTCCCATTGCGTTCGCTCAGCTCTCCGGAATCCTTGAAGCGGCGTCGAAGATCACGAACGACTTCACCAATTGGATGTTCTCGAACCGGATGGAGGTTGTGCTGCAAAAATACGGGATCTCGACCCGGCAGCTCCGCGATTTGCTGACCACGGGTTTTGCCCCCCGTCTTGAACTGATCATGAAGGGCCTGCTCGAAGGGACGTTCGGTTTGGTGAGCGGACTTTCCACTGTCGTGACCCGCATCGTGAACATGGTGATCATACCGTTCCTCTCATTCTATGTGTTGAAGGATTTTCCGATCATCAGACACCGAGTGAGATTGCTTCTTCCCCGTTCCAGACGGCAGCGGGCCAGTGAATACTACGCGCAGGTTGACGAACTCCTCGGCAGGTACATCCGCGGCGCGATCACTGTCGCCGGCATCAATGCCGTTCTCGTGACGCTCTTCTTTACGCTCTTCGGGATCCCGTATCCGCTGGTTCTTGGGATCGTCGCAGGCGTGCTCGACCTCATCCCCTACTTCGGCCTCATCGTCATGCTCGTTCTCTCCGTGATCGTGGCATCATTCAGTCCTTCGCTCGTCGCCGGACATATGATCCTGGCCGCGTCGACGATCGCCGCCCTCCACGTTTTCGAAGCGGCAGTGCTTTCGCCGAAGATCATCGGTTCGAAAGTGGGCATGCATCCTGTCCTTCTTATTCTTTCCCTGCTCGTGTTTTCCTACTTTCTCGGTTTCATCGGTCTCTTGATCGCCGTACCGACGACGGCAATAATTATTATGCTCGTGAGGGAATGGGAGCAAAGAAAAAAGAGCGTTCCGCAGCTCTCGCCGATTTTGGAGAATGAAATTTCATCCGGACAGCAGCAATGACAGGGACGCTGTATCTTGTCGCCACGCCGATCGGCAATTTTGCCGACATGACGTTTCGTGCCATCGAAGTCCTCAAGCAGGTCGACATCGTGGTGTACGAAGAGCGGAAAGAAGGAGGGAGACTTCTGCGCCACTTCGGCATTGAGAAGCCGGTCGAAAGCCTGAACGAGCACAATGAAGCGGCGGCAACCTTCATCATTCTCGATCATCTCGCCAAAGGAAAAAGCATCGCCGTCGTGTCAGACTGTGGAACGCCGGTCTTCTCCGACCCCGGACAGCTTCTCGTCCGCAAGGCGATCGAGGCCGGAGTCAAAGTTGTTCCGATCCCCGGCGCATCCTCGCTCATGCCTGCGCTGACCGTCTCCGGATTCTCCATCGACCAGTTTGTTTTCTATGGGTGGCTTTCGCCCAAGCGTCCGCGCCGCATCGCCGAACTCCAGCAGCTCAAGCGCGAGCGCCGGACGATCGTTCTGATGGACACTCCCTACCGGCTTCTCGCGCTTCTTAAGGACATCAGCGACACCTTCGGATCGACACGCCGGCTGTGCGTTGCTTTCGATCTTACCCTCCCGGACGAAGAGATCTTCCACGGCACAGGACCGGTGCTGCTCGACAAGTTCACAAAGCTTGACAAAAAGGGGGAATTTGTTGTGGTGATTGAAAGCAATAGTCAGTGATCCGTCAACCGCCGCGCATTGCCCGTTGTGCGCGCGTTCGGACCAGATAGTTGTGCAGATCCCTCCTCCCGAGCTGAGCTTTACACTGGCGCACGAATTGACTATATTCATAAAATTCTAAAGGACGATTCTATAGTAATGAAGGTGATCATCCGTTATAGCGCATTCCTTCTCCTCTTTGTGTCGGCCGCGCGTGCGATGAACGGAGCCGACTCAATTGTCGTCGCAGACGCGAGCGAAGCTCAACCGCAAAAACAGGGATTCGTCGGAGGTTTTTTGGCGGATGAGGGGGCAATTTGGACATCTCCGTTGCAAATGGGCCGCGATGATGCCTATCTTTGGGGAGGAGTTGCAGCGACGACCGTGGTGTTGTTCACCATTGACGAGCCGATCGCGCGGGATACACGGAGGTTATGGATCGACAATACATGGGTTCGATCGGTCAGTCCAGTCGCGACTCAGTTCGGCCAATTCTATCTTCCGTACGGCATCGCCGCCGGTTTTTGTCTCGAGGGAATCGCGTTTAACGACCCGAATACGACCGATACCGGCATCCTCGCTGCTGAAGCGATGCTTCACTCCGGTATCGTCGTTCAGGTGTTCAAACATCTTTTCGGCAGAAGCCGTCCGTTCGTCCTTTCCGACAGGGATCGATGGTACGGTCCCGCCGCCATTTTTACGAGATACGACGGCAAAGGTTCTTCGCCTTACGATTCTTTTCCGTCGGGACACACTATCACCGCCTTCACTCTGGCGACGATCATTGCCGGGCGGGAGCAAACCTGGATGGGGGTCGTCGCCTATTCATGTGCCGGGTTGTGCGCAATTTCCAGGCTGACGATGCAAGACCACTGGTTGTCCGACGTGTTTGTCGGCGGGACCCTTGGCGTGGCGATCGGCAAGCTCGAATTGAGCAGGCATAATCAGGACCTCGCAATTTACCCTTCCGTCGGCAGCCGCTCGGCCTCGCTGACTCTGCAGCTTGCGAAGTAAATCCTCGGTTTTCCCCCTCTGTTGTTTATAGACCGGCGTTGAATACAGAAGAGCGAGGATCGCGGCTGAAGCTACTTGTTTTGCACTTCCTTGATGAATTGCCTATATTGAATCCATGAAACAGCTTCCGATGCAGAAAATCCAGGCTCCCGAAATCTGCGGAGATTTTTGGTTCAACTCTGACCCGCTCACCATTCGCGGGATGGAAGGGGAAGTTATTCTTCTCTGCTTCTGGGATTACACGTCGGAAGCATCGCTGAATACGATGAAGTATGTCGAGGAGTGGAATCGGCGCTACCGGGAGATGGGACTGGTCGTGATCGGAATTCACTCGCCGGAGTTCTCATTCGCGCGCGACCCGAAATTGGTTGAAAGCGCAATTGCCCGCTATGGTTACCGTTTTCCCGTCGCGACGGACAATACATCGATGATGCGGGATGCGTACAGGGTGCAGGAACTGCCGACGCTCGTCCTTCTCGAGCGTGACGGCAGTCTTTATCTGACCCATGCCGGTGAAGGAGGATACGAGCGGGCCGAGCGGGCGATTCAATCCCTACTTCGCGAGTCGGGATTTCATGGTGAGCTTCCGATGCTGATAGAATTTTCGCGCGTCGACGAAAGCGTTCATTCGCTCTTTGAGCGCGCGACGCCGGCAATTCGCACGGGATACCTGCACGGATCTCTCGGCAACGTGGAAGGGTACAGTCCGGAACTTCCTGCGGAGTACAGCGACGCGCACGAATACATCGAAGGGAAATTTTATGCCCAGGGGAATTGGTTCGCAAAAAGCGAAGCCATAGAATTCGAAAAGAGTGAAAAAGAGGGATATATCGCCCTCAGGTATTCGGGAAACAACGTCAACGTCGTGATGTCCGCAGAAAAAAGAGGGGCGGTCGTCATCGTCCTTCAGGATGATAAAGCGTTGTCGGTACAGCAATGCGGGAATGACATTACCGTCGACCACGAAGGGAATTCGGTCGTCATTGTCGACGAGCCCAAATTGTTCCACATCATCAAGAACAGCGAATTCGGCGAACGGACGATCAAGTTGATTCCCAAAGACGAGGGGACGACGTTCTATTCCTTTTCGTTCGACGCAAACCCGGTGTCCGTCCTTCAAGGCTTGGGAAATCAATCCTTCCGCAATAACTGAACCTTCCCCGCGCGTTATGAGAACGCGAATCACGGAATTATTCCACATCGATGTGCCCATCGTACAGGCCGGTATGGTCTGGGTGTCCGGCTGGAAGCTTGCAGCGGCAGTGTCAAATGCCGGCGCCCTCGGATTGATCGGGGCGGGGTCGATGCCGCCGGACCTTCTGCGTGAACATATCGTCAAGGCGAAAAGGGGGGCAAGCAGACCGTTCGGCGTCAATATTCCTCTCCTTCGGGGCGATGCGGGTGAATTGGTCAGGGTTACCATTGAAGAACATGTGACCATCGTTTTTACTTCTGCCGGCCACCCCCTGAAGCATATTCAAAAGCTGAAAGAGTCCGGATGCATCGTTGTCCACGTCGTTGCGTCGGTGAAGCATGCGTTGAAAGCCCAGGAAGCCGGAGTCGATGCGGTCGTCGCTGAAGGATTCGAAGCGGGAGGTCACAACGGCGTTGATGAGATCACTACGCTGGCGCTCGTGCCCCAGGCGGCGGACGCACTCTCCATTCCGGTGATTGCAGCCGGAGGGATCGCCGACGGAAGGCAGATGTTCGCAGCGATGGCGCTCGGGGCAGAAGGAGTTCAGATGGGGACGCGATTTGCGGCCTCGGTTGAATCGTCCGCGCATGATCGCTACAAGCAGGCTGTTGTCGACGCCGATGACGGCAGCACGATCCTGACGCTCAAAAAGGTTGCCCCGGTTCGGCTGATAAAAAATCCATTCGGCCTTCGCGCGCAAGAGGAAGAGGCGTCCGGAAAGTCGAAGGAGGAACTGAGAGAACTGCTCGGGAAAGGACGCGAGCGGAAGGGGATCTTTGAGGGAAATTGGGAAGAAGGGGAATTCGAGATGGGGCAAAGTTCAGGTCTCGTAAAAGACATTCTTCCGGCTGCCGCTATTGTGGAAAGGGTCATGAAGGAGTTTGAAGAGACAAAGAGGAAAATGGCGAACTAACGGCAGATGCCGGTTTATGAATGCCGAATCCGGGTATCCCTTCGACAGTTGCGATTGAGATGGTCTTTTTGTATATTTTACCCGTGGCGATTTGAATCGACAGCTTGCAGCCACTCAAGATGAATAGCTAAAGCGTCGGAAGAACGATACTATTTCCGTGAACCCCGACGCTTTTACGTTGGGGTTTTTTGTTGTTTGTCGGTGGTTTTAAGCTATGAGTTCTATGTTATAGGCTTTAAACAACGGGGGGGATATGCAGGATTTCAAGAGGCTCAAGGTGTGGGACAGGGCGCATCGGCTGACATTAGAGGTTTATTCAGTATCAAAGAGATTTCCAAAAGATGAATTATTCGGATTGACCAGCCAAATTCGAAGAGCTGCATCATCGGTTGCTGCAAATATTGCTGAAGGAAGCGGCAGAAGATCAAATAGAGAGTTCACGTATTTTCTTGGAATTGCGATCGGCTCTGTCAGTGAGGTTGAGTATTTTCTTATCTTAGCAAAAGATTTGAACTACGTTGATCAGTTTCAGTACAAAAAAATGGACATCTCAGCGGGCGAAATTAAACGCATGCTGATTTCCCTTCTCAAAAAAGTCGAACAGGGAAATCGCACAACCTAGAACGTATAGCCTAAAACTAACTACTTCGGCCTACAATCCTCAACAATGAAATCCTTCACACAGTTGCTCCAAGAAAAAATCATCGTCTTTGACGGTGCTATGGGAACCAGCATTCAGGCGCAGAACCTGAATGCCGATGATTTCGGCGGCGAACATCTCAACGGCTGCAACGAATATCTGGTCGTGTCCAAACCTTCCTCGGTCGAAAAAGTGCATTCGGATTTCCTCTCCGCCGGCGTTGACGTCATCGAAACCGATACCTTCGGCGGCGCGTCTATCGTCCTTGCGGAGTACGGCCTCCAGGATCGTGCGCATGAATTAAACTGCAAGGCTGCGGCGATTGCTAAAAAAGTGGCGCAGCAGTTCTCGAGCTCGACCCATCCCCGGTTCGTTGCCGGTTCGATGGGGCCGACAACCAAGCTCCCCTCGCTCGGGCACATCACCTTCAACGAGATGAGCAAGGCGTATTATGAACAGGCTTCAGGGCTTGTTGAAGGGGGCGCCGACCTTCTGATCGTCGAGACCTGTCAGGACCTGCTGCAGACCAAGTCGGCGCTCGCCGCGATCTTCGAATATTTCTCGGACAAAAAGGTCCGCGTTCCCGTCATCGCGTCGATCACGATCGAAACGATGGGGACAATGTTGATGGGGACAGAAATCGGCGCCGCCCTTGCTGCGCTCGAACCGTTTGACATCGATGTGATCGGCTTGAACTGCGCGACCGGTCCGAAAGAAATGTCCGACAATATCCGCTATCTCTGCTCTGCATCGCCGCTTCCCGTTTCATGCATTCCCAACGCCGGCCTTCCCGAAAATATCGGCGGACGCGCTCATTATCATTTGACGCCGGAAGAATTCGTGCAGTATCTCGGCCATTTCGTCAAGGACCTCGGCGTCAGTGTCGTCGGCGGGTGCTGCGGTACGCGTCCCGAACATCTCAAGCAGCTTGTTGCCGCGGTCGGAAATCTTTCGCCAAAAAAGCGCTCGGTGGATTTTGTCCCCTCATCGTCGAGTTTGTACATCAGCGCCCCGCTTCACATCGACCCTCCTCCCGTCATCGTCGGCGAGCGGACGAACGCCAACGGCTCCAAGAAATTCAAAGAGCTGCTCCAGGCCGAAGACTACGATTCGATGGTCAACATGGCAAAGGAGCAGACCAAAGAAGGGGCGCATGTGCTCGACCTCTGCGTGGCATACGTCGGCCGCGACGAAGTGCGTGACATGAAGGAGGCGGCGTTCCGTTTTAACACGCAGGTGACCCTTCCGATCATGATCGACTCGACCGAAGCCCCGGTCATCGACCAGGCGCTGCAGCTTTTTGCCGGAAAGTGCATCGTTAATTCCATCAACATGGAGGACGGCGAGGAGCGGATCAGGAAGATCGTCCCGATGTGCAAAAAATACGGGGCGGCGGTCGTTGCTCTGACGATCGATGAAAAGGGGATGGCGAAGACCGCCGAGGCAAAGCTCGGCGTCGCAAAGCGAATGCACGAGCTTGCGGTTGGAAAGTTCGGCATGAAACCGACCGATATAATTTTTGACACGCTCACGTTCACGCTCGGCAGCGGGGACGAGGAGTTCCGCAAGGCCGGAATCGAAACGATCGAGGGAATACGGCTCATCAAAAAGGAATTTCCCGAGTCAAAAACACTTCTCGGCGTCAGCAACATTTCGTTCGGTCTCGCCCCGCATATCAGGCATGTCCTCAACTCCGTTTTTCTTCACTATGCGATCGACGCAGGCCTCGATATGGCGATCGTGAACGCGCAGAAGATCATGCCGTTGTTCAAGATCGAAGAGCGGGGGAGGGAGCTTTGCCGTCAACTCGTCTTTGACGAAAGGAAATTCGAGGGGGATCGGTGCGTTTACGACCCTCTGACCGAGCTGATGGCGTATTATGCGGACAAAAAAGGAGAGTCAAAGAAAGAAAAGAAGCCTCTCGGCTCGACCATCGAAGAGATACTAAAGAACCGGATCATTGATGGGGACAAGCAGAGTCTTCAGGCCGACCTGGATGAAGCGCTGAAGCGCTATTCTGCGCTCGACATCATCAACACTATTTTGCTCGACGGAATGAAAGTCGTCGGGGACCTTTTCGGGCGCGGTGAGATGCAATTGCCGTTTGTCCTGCAATCCGCGGAAGTGATGAAGGCCGCGGTCTCGTACCTCGAGCAATTCATGGAGAAATCCGAAAGCACGAGCAAAGGGTCGATGGTGCTTGCGACGGTCAAAGGGGATGTTCACGACATCGGCAAAAATCTGGTTGATATCATCCTCACCAACAACGGCTACAAGGTCTACAACCTCGGCATCAAGCAGCCGGTTGAAAATATCATGCGCGCGTACGAAGACTACAAAGCGGACGCGATCGGCATGAGCGGTCTTTTGGTGAAATCGACGCTCGTGATGAAGGAAAATCTGGAAATGCTGAACGAACGCGGCTTGCGGCCGCCGATCGTTCTCGGCGGAGCTGCGCTCACGCGCCGCTACGTAGAACAGGATTTGCGCGGATTGTACCGCGGCCTCGTGGTGTATGCAAACGACGCGTTCGACGGGCTGCATTTCATGGAGCAGCTGAAGACGAAGGGAATTTCGAGTTTTCAACATCGGGAGATACAACCGGCCGAAGATGCTGAAGAAGTGGAAGAGACATTAACCGGCTCAGAAGCGAAAATTGCATTGGCTTTGAAGGAACAGCCCGTACAAAAAGCCGAGAGAAAAGAAACTGATGGCGGAACGAGATCCTCTCATCGGTCAAAAGTCTCGAAGAACGTGCCGATCCCCGTTCCTCCATTTTGGGGGACCCGGGTGGCGGAGAATATTCAATTGGAAGCCATTTTTCCTTACATCAACGAAGCCGCTCTCATTAAGGGGCAATGGCAGGTCCGCAAAGGGAAAAAGACGGAGGCGGAGTACAAACAATTTCTCGCCGAAAATATCTACCCTGAGCTTGAGAGAATAAAACGCCGGTGCTCGCTTGAGAAATTGCTCGACCCAAAAGTGGTCTACGGTTATTTCCCCTGTCAGTCCGACGGCAACGATCTTATCATTTACAATGACGATCGAAGATCGGAACGGCTTCGGTTTACCTTCCCGCGGCAGGAAGGGGACAGGTATTTATGTCTGTCCGACTATTTTGCTCCCATCGATTCAGATGCGATGGACGTCGTCGCCTTCCACCTTGTGACGATGGGGGCGCGCGCTTCGAAACATTCCGCGCAGCTGTTCGCTTCCAATAATTATAAAGAGTATCTTTACTTCCACGGATTAAGCGTCGAATCGGCCGAGGCGCTTGCCGAGTTGTGGCACAAGAGGATCCGCGAGGAACTGGGGATCGCCGGCAGCGATTCGCCGGATATCAAACGGCTTTTCAGCCAGGGATACCAGGGGTCGCGGTACAGTTTTGGGTACCCGGCGTGCCCGAATCTCGAGGATTCGGCGAAACTGTTCCAGCTTCTTCAGCCCCAACGCATCGGCGTGAAACTGTCCGAGGAATTCATGATGGAGCCGGAGCAGTCGACCGATGCCATCATCGTCCACCACCCGGAAGCGAAGTATTTCAACATCAAATAAGAAAACGGAATGTTCTTTTTTCATCCGCGCAATGTCCAATCATCAGAAGGAAAATAACGGCAATGGCAAATCTTGTACTTGTTCGTCACGGCGAATCACAATGGAATCTTGAGAACCGCTTCACCGGCTGGGTCGATGTTCCCCTCTCTGCAAAAGGAGAGAAGGAAGCCCAGGCTGCCGGAGAGAAACTGAAAGGATACAAGTTCGATGAGGCGTTTTGCTCGGTCCTCCAGAGGGCAAAGCGAACGCTCTCGATCATCATGCAGGTGACCGGGCATCCTCCGATCCCGACACAGTTCGACCAGGCGCTGAACGAGCGGCACTACGGCGCGCTGCAGGGACTCAACAAAGAAGAGACCGCGAAAAAATACGGCAAGGAGCAGGTGCACATCTGGCGGCGCAGCTACGATGTTCCCCCTCCGAAAGACAAGACCGAGTTGAATCCGGAAGGGATCAGCGAAAGCCTGAAAGACACGGCAGCGCGGACGCTTCCGTACTGGGAGAAAAAAATATTTCCCGAGCTCGTCAAGGGCAAAAGCATCATCGTTGCGGCGCACGGCAACAGCCTTCGCTCCATCGTCATGCATCTTGACAACCTGACGAAAGAGCAGGTACTTGAATTGAACATACCGACCGGCGCTCCGTTGTTGTATGTTTTTGACAAGTCGGGTAAGATCCTCGAACATCGTTATTTATAGCGATGTTGGGCGGAGGGATAGATTTTTTAGTTGAAATTTCAGCCGGATTTTACTATACTTTCTGAAAGAGAAAAATTCGAAAAAGGCGTTGAGTTGTTCAACAGCCGTCGTTTTTTCGAATGCCACGACGTGATCGAAGAAGTATGGATGGAGTGGCGCGGAAGCGATCGAACGTTCTTTCAAGGGATTATTCATATTGCCGTCGGTTTCTACCATCTCGGCAACGAGAATTTTCGGGGCTCGCGGAGTCAATTCCTGAAGGGAATAGCGAAGCTCGAACGGTATCAGCCTTCGTACTACGGCGTTGAACTGGAAAATTTTTTGAAACAGACGTCCCGATGCCTTCATTGGGTGATGGAGCGCGAGCAAGGGACGGGAACAGCGCCGTTCGACGAGAGCTTGATCCCGACGATCCAGTTTGTGAACACTAACAATTGAGAAAATATTACGATAAGAAGGAGATGTAGTTATGGCAACAATGATCACCGAGGAGTGTATCAACTGCGGCGCTTGCGAACCGGAATGTCCGAACACGGCAATCTACGCGGGCGGGGCTCAATGGGAATTTAAGGGGGCGATGCACGATGCATTGTCGAACGATTTTTATTATATCGTTCCGGAGAAATGCACGGAGTGCGTCGGACATTTCGACCAGGAACAATGCGCGGCTGTTTGCCCGGTTGATTGCTGCGTGCCTGACCCGAATCATGTGGAAACTGAGGATGTGCTGTTCGCGCGCGCAAAGGAGATCCATCCGGAGCGGGCGTTTGCCGACCTTGCTGCCGCAACATCGCATTTCAGAAAATAATTGCTGTTGAAATTTTTGAAGGTCGGTTCATCCATCGGAAGGACCGACCTTTTTTGTTTACGGTAAGGGCAGCCAACGATGAAGATCGGCGGTTACGAAATTCATTCCATTGAAACCGGACGCTTCGCGCTCGACGGGGGCGCGATGTTCGGCGTGGTGCCGTGGGTCTTCTGGTCGAAGACTAATCCTCCCGATTCGCGGAACCGCATTACGCTTGCCGCCCGGTGCCTTCTTCTTGTCGGGAACGGGAAGGTCATCCTTGTCGACAACGGCAACGGAACAAAATGGTCCGACAAGCTGAAGGATATCTATCGTTTGGACAACTCACAGTTTACCCTCGAACAATCGTTGAAGAAACACGGAGTCGCGCCGGACGATGTGACGGATGTCGTTCTGACGCATCTCCACTTCGACCATTGCGGCGGAAGCACGACGATCGTCGATGGAACAATTGTTCCTGCGTTCCGCCGCGCGTCGTATCATGTCCAGCGGGAGCATTTGAACTTGGCGCTCCAGCCGACAGAGAGGGACCGCGGCAGCTTCATGAAGGAAGATTTTGCCGTTTTGCGCGAAAGGGGATTGCTGAAATTAGTTGACGGAGAAAAAGAATTGTTCCCCGGTGTTCGCGTGATCGTGTGCAACGGGCATACATCGGCCCAGCAGCTGCCCGTTATTTCCGACGATTCCACAACGCTTCTTTTCTGCTGCGATTTGGTCCCGACCTTATCCCACATCCCGTTCCCGTACATTATGGGATATGACGTCCGCCCGCTCGCTACGCTGGACGAAAAAAAGAAAATCCTCCCCAAGGCAGAGAAAGAGGGGTGGATCCTTTTTCTCGAACACGATCCGGAGACCGAAGCTGTCACGTTGAAACAGGGAGAAAAAGGCCTCGTGGCGGACAAGAAATTATTCCTGGAATAGGAGCGTCGTGCGGCACTACAAGGTTGCACGGGTTGCGGATTTGAAAGAGAACCGGGGGTTTCTCGTGCGGGTCGCCGGCGAAGAAATTTCGCTCTTTAAAATTGATGGGGAAATTCTGGCGATCGGCAATGTTTGTCCGCATCAGCACTTTTCCAAATTGCACGACGGCGAAATAAAAGGATGCACCGTGACCTGTCCGATGCACGGATGGACGTACGACCTGCGCTCGGGCGTATCAACCAACGGCAGCGGGAGGGTCAAAACGTACAGCATAGAGGTCCGACAAGACGAGGTGTTTCTTCTCCGCGATGGCGACGCTGACTGAACAGATAAAGGCGAAAGCAATGGAGGTCGGCTTCAGCAAAGTCGGGATCGCAAAAGCTGAAGTGTTGACGGAAGAGGGGAAACGCCTGCAGGAATGGCTGCACCGTCGCTACCAGGCCTCGATGGGATGGATGGAGGAGAATGTCGGGAAACGGGTCGATCCACGGGAGATCGTACCCGGCGCGCGGTCGGTGATCTCGGTGGCGGCAAATTACTATACCAACATCCAGCACCGGCCACAAGATGATGAAGGAAAAATTTCCCGGTATGCCTGGGGGGATGATTATCATTTTCTTGTCACGGAGAGAATCCGGAAGCTGTTTGAGTGCATCAAACAAATAGCCCCGGAATCGGAAGGGCGCTATTATGTCGATACCGGCCCGGTGATGGATAAAGTTTGGGCCGAACGGGCCGGGATCGGATGGAGGGGGAAGCATACGAACCTCATCACGAAGGATTTCGGTTCGTGGGTCTTTCTCGGCGAGATCATCTCCACGCTGGAGCTTGAGTATGACTCCCCGATGGAAGATTTCTGCGGCACGTGCACAGCGTGTCTCGATGCCTGTCCGACAAAAGCCATCGTCGAACCGTATGTTGTCGATTCGAACAAATGCATCTCGTATCTGACGATCGAGCACCGCGGAGACATCGATAAAGATCTCACACCGCACTTCGATGGATGGGTCTATGGCTGCGACATTTGCCAGGATGTCTGTCCGTGGAACAAGTATCAGCAGCCGACGAACGATAAAGAGTTCTTCCCGCGGGAAGGGAACGTTACCCCCTCACTCGGCGTTCTATCATCGTTGACTCAGGAAGAATTTTCGAAGAAGTTCAGCAAAAGTCCGGTCAAAAGGACGAAGCGGGAAGGGCTCGTGAGAAACGCGACGATAATTAAAAATGCAAAAAGGAAAATGTAAAGAGCAAAATAACTTTATCTAACTTAGAGGATTGAAAAAGAAATATGGCAGATACTCATAAGGTTATTATCATCGGATCGGGACCGGCGGGGCTTACGGCGGCTGTCTATGCGGGGCGCGCGAATTTGCATCCCATTGTCTTCGAAGGGTTGCAGCCCGGCGGGCAGTTGACGATCACGACGGAAGTTGAGAACTATCCCGGGTTTCCCAAGGGAGTCATGGGGCCGGAAATGATGGAATTATTCCGCGAGCAGGCGCAGCGCTTCGGGGCGGACACGCAGTTCAAAGAAGTTGTTTCGGTCGATTTTTCAAAGCGTCCTTTCAAAGTTGTCACGGAGGACAAGGAATTTTTCGGCGAGACGGTGATCGTGGCGACGGGAGCTTCGGCAAAGCTTTTGAATATTCCGTCCGAAGCGGAATATATGGGATACGGCGTCTCGGCGTGCGCGACGTGCGACGGATTTTTCTTCAAAAATCAGGAAGTGTTCGTGGTCGGCGGGGGAGATACGGCGATGGAAGAGGCAAATTTTCTTACGAAGTTTGCCTCCAAGGTGACCATCGTTCACCGGCGCGATCAGTTCCGCGCATCGAAGATCATGCAGGACCGTGTATTGAACAATCAGAAGGTCTCCGTTGTATGGAACTCTGTCGTCGATGAGGTGCTCGGCGAACAGGTAAACGGCAAAAAGACGGTGACCGGATTGAAGTTGAAAGACGTGGCAACCGGCAAAAGCTCCACGGTGAAGGCGGATGGGCTGTTCATGGCGATCGGACATCAGCCCAACACGAAGATCTTCAAAGGCATTCTCGATATGGACCAAAAGGAATATCTGAAGGTCCAGCCCGGCTCGACGAAGACAAATATTCCCGGCGTCTTCGCGGCCGGCGATGTCGCCGATTCGTACTACCGCCAGGCGATCACTGCCGCCGGAAGCGGCTGCATGGCTGCGATCGATGCAGAAAGATTCTTGGAGACCCAAGGGATTCACTGACCCGCAATTCCCCTATTAAAAAGAATCAATCCCGACTCCGTCTCAAGAACATTCTCCTCGTTCATCCTGTGCGAAGCGAATGTCGCGGGCATTCCCCCCGAAAGCGACCATGCCATCGCACCGTCGTGATGGTAGGATCCATCCTCAGTTAACCAGCAGCCAACAACGCCGTTGTACGGCGCGGCTTTTTCCCAAACAGCGTTCAATTCTTCCGAAATTTTGTCATCCCGCCTGACGTAGTTTCATAGAGATATAGCGGATTTGGCAGAATCTTTGCCAGCTTGTCTTACTTCGCGGCTCCGAATTTTCATCCCTCCTTAAAATTCCTTCAAATTTCAAGTAATTCGCGTTTGGCATGCGGTTTGAAAATTACTTGGGCATGAAGCTGCATCAAACAACCAACAAAAAAAAATCAGGAGGTCAGTATGTTGTTCAAATATGAACCGGTTACATTCGACGAAATTTTTTCTCCCTCATCCCAAGTCGAATGGACATTCCCAGATCTTTTCGCTCAGTTGTCCCTGTTCGATCGAACAAAGAATTATCCGTTCGTGAACGTCGTTGAAGACAACAACGGCGTGCAGGTGTTGGCGGAGATCCCCGGCGTTCCGAAAGAAGATGTGAAACTGCAGCTACATGACGGCACGCTCACGATCAGCGGCGAAAGAAAATCTCCCGAGAAGGCGGAGAACAGGGTAGTGCTTCGGCAGGAAATTCATTACGGGACGTTCTCGCGGACCGTGCAATTGCCCGAGAGCATCGACACGGAAAAAATTTCGGCTGAATACGCAAACGGCGTGTTGAAGGTAACACTTCCGAAACGCGAAGCGGCGAAACCACAAGAAATTTCGATTCGATAACGAAGGAGGAGAATAATTCCATGACACAGGAACTTGAAAATGTGAAAATCAACGGCGCCGGACAGGCCCAGGCGAACGCAGTCCGCGTGCTTCGTCCGGCAGTCGATATACAGGCTTTAGCGGATACGTATGTCGTGAGACTTGACGTTCCCGGAGCCGCAAAGGATGGCATCAGCGCACGTATCGACAAATCGATCCTGACGGTTTCGGCAAAAGTCTCTGCGTCAGCGTTCGCGGACGACGGTGCGCAGCCGGTCGAATACCGCCGGGAATTTTCCCTTGCGGACGATGTTGAAACCCAGACTGTCAGTGCCGAATACAGCCTGGGCGTTCTGAAGATCACGTTGAAGAAGAAGCAGCAGTTTCTTCCAAAAGAGATAAAGATCTCATAGCACTATCAAGAGCAATTTTTCGATGAAAGGAGAATCACTATGTCCCTCATTAAAAGAAATCCGAACAGAGAACTGGAGTTATGGAACAGGGAATTCCCGATCCCGCATGCGCTTGACAGGCTTCACAACGAGATGAATCGCGTTTTCGGCGATTTCTTCCGCGGCGACCTGGCCGATTCCGGCGCCTTCTTCTCAGGAACCTGGGCTCCGGCCGTCGATCTTTCCGAAACGGATGATGCCTACCTCGTCCGCGCCGAGCTCCCCGGGATGAAGAAGGAGGACGTGAAGATCACGTTCAATAACGGCCTGCTCACGATCCGGGGAGAGAAAAAGAACGAAACCGAAGAGAAGAACCGGACGTACCACCGCATCGAGCGGAGCTACGGATCATTCGAGCGTTCATTCAATCTGCCGGGAGCGGTGAAGAGCGGAAACGTCGAAGCGAAGTATGACGACGGCGTTCTGAGCATCACCCTTCCCAAGACGGAAGAAACGAAGGAAAAAGTTATCGATGTGAAGATAAAATGATTTCGCAGATGGCGCAGAGTTAACGCAGATTCCAGATTGCGCAGAGTGAATGCTCTGGATGCCCGGCTGAGGATGGCCGGGCATTTTTATGTACATGACTCTTAAAAAGCAAAAGCCCGGAGAACATGCCGGGCCTGTGCTTTTTATAAAAGGGGAATTTTCTATTTAATCGAGAGCAACTCAACCTCGAAAATCAGCGTCGCGTTGGGGCCGATGGCTTGACCCGCGCCCCGTTCGCCGTATGCGAGGTTTGCCGGGATGAACAGCTGCCACTTCGAGCCGACCTTCATGTGCTGCAAGGCTTCGGTCCAGCCGGGGATGACGCCGTTCACCGGAAATGTTGCCGGCTCGCCTCGTTTGTATGAATTGTCGAACTCCGTCCCGTCGATCAACGTGCCGCGGTAATGTGTCGTGACCGTGTCGTTAAGTCCGGGTTTCTTGCCGGTCCCCTCTGTGATCACTTTGTACTGCAGGCCGCTCGGCAGCGTGATCACGCTGTCCTTTTTTTTGTTTTCCGCAAGAAAAGCCTCGCCTTCCTTTTGATTTTTCCCGGCAAGCTCTTCGGTCTGTTTGGACTGCTTCTCCATCATTTCCTGCTGGAACGCGGCCATGATCTGCTGGATCTCCGAATCGCTCAGCACGAGTTTCTGGTTGGCGAACGCATCTTTGAGTCCCATGAAAAGGGTTTCCGGGTCGATGTCGATCCCCTGCTTTTTCAGATTCCTGGCAATATCGGTGCCGATGATGTAGCTGACCTTCTGTTTTTCCGTCGTCAGGCTTGGCGCCGTCTGCGCGCAAAGTTGCAGTGTCATTGCAGCGAACAACAACACGAGGAACATTCTTTTCATCTTGTTCTCCTTCTGGAAAGAAAATTGATTTATGCAGGCTGATCCTGCATAAGATCCGGGAGGGTGATTCAAACCGCGGCTGTTAAGCAGGCAACGGGTTCCAAAATAGCGATTTTTTGCGTCGATTCCAAGAGGGAATGAGAACAAAGTACGGGGCTATTGCGAAGAGAGGCTGACGATCTATTTTCCTTCCATGAAATTCAGAAGGGATCGCATATCATCTTTTTCATCCGGGTCATACGCCAACTCAACCGCCTTCTTTTGAAGTTCGACCGCTTCGTCGCGCTTTCCTTGCGCAAAGAGAACTCTCGCCAGCGCTCCTAGAGCGAACCCCTTTTTCATCTCCGTTAATTGGCATGCCCGTTTCGCGGCCGCTGAAGCCAGAGACAGTTCAGTGGAGTCCTTATTTGCCGATACTCGCGCGATCGTCCGGGCGAGATTTGCGAGCAGGCGGGGATTGGACCGGAATCGTTCTTCAATCGCTGAGCGCGCAAATTCCATGGCCTGCCGGGGAAGGCGCGCGTCCGAGTAGATCAATGCATACTCTTTTCCAGCCCATTCATAGAATTCCTCGGCGCTCAGTTGAAGAAGGGATTCGCATGCTGCCTCGGCTCCTTTGTAATCCCCGTTGCGGGAGCAGCTATAGTACGCGACTTTGAAGGGTTCGGATCTTGAAGCTTTCTCCATCTCGTCATCATATTTTTTTGCAGCCGAGACCAGATCCCATCTACCGGAGACCACCTGGTCGAGAGGTCCGTCGAGCTCGGAAGGATGGCCTATCCATGCGATCACACCGTCGTTGTTGACGATGAATGCAAGCGGGATCCCGACAGAATATTTTCCCGCTCCTTCGATCCATTCTTTCGCGAAGTTCCCTTCGAAGAAAGTCAGTCCAGGGGGTACGGAGTCCTGCGCGACTTCGTAAGCCATGTTGTCTCCTTGCTTTTCGACGAAGGGCCGGGCCAACGACGAATCTTCTTCCCAAACATCGATTCCGATTACGGTAACTTTGCCGCTATATTTGTTCTGAAGAGATGAAAGATGGGGAATCGATTTGACGCATGGAGCACACCATGTTGCCCACGACTCGACAACATAGATATGCCCCTTGAGGAATTGATCGGTCCGTTCCCCCTTAAGCCACTTTCCCGTAATAAGCGGAGGAGCGGGTTTGCCTACGCCGACGGCAAAACCGTTGCCATGACATGGCGGGGTGAATACAAACATGATCAGGATAACAGTGAATGCCGGTTGTCGAAGAAGGTCCGGGCGTGGCATGGGTTATTCAATATTTGAAAGAGAGAATCTTCTCTGATATTAGACTTCGGCTCGAGCAAATAGTTGGGGGGCGTCAGGCATCGGAAATGCCGTATCGAGTGCAGGTGAATTTGGGAGATGTAAAGAAGAACGGGAGCTAGTCACCAACGTATCGCGGAACCGATCCCAATGATCGATTCCGCTGTACTGATTACGGGGCCCATTTTTTGAGGAAGGCAAGGACCTTGTCGTGGTCGTGTCCCTGCCCCGCCTCAAGCTCGCCGGTGTCTTGAGACCAGAGGAAGGTTCCGTCGGTGTCGAGCACGAAGAAATGCGGATAGCCGGGGATCTTCGGGTACTGCGAGAGGAATTCCTTGTTCTCGTTTCCCTTGCTGAAATTAACCTTCACGTAGACAAATTTCTGATGAAGAAAATTGGTCACATCCTTGTTCTTTTCCCAGAAATGGTCAAGGTAATGACACCATTTGCACCAATTCCCGCCGACATCGAGCAGAATCCGTTTCCCGGTTCTCTTCGCTTCTACCACCGCCGCCTTCAGGTCCTTCGCCGGGTTTCGTGTGGAATCGAATTCCGTGACCGCGACATACGGCGCCCGCAAAGAATCTTTCTCTGCGGCATAGGAAGAATTCGCGAAGGTCAATACTGCAACAAGTACCGCAAGAAACAAAACTGGTTTCATCATTCATTCTCCGATAAAGGTCCTGCCAATGTACAAACGCTGGTTTGTACAACTTAATCCGAGGGAACCAAAAAGTCAATGACGCATGACGATTCCTTTGAATCATAACGCCTAATTGACTAACTTTGATAAGAGCATGTCAGAGTCATTGCTCCGATCAGCAACCCATTCAACTACAACCCATAGTTATTTTCTAAAGGATACTTTATGACAACACATTCTCCGGTACCATCAACTCCGGACTCCTTCCACGCGCGGACAATGTCGATCTCGCTGACTGTCAAAGACCTTCAAAAGAGTCTCGAGTGGTACCATGAGATCATCGGCTTTGCCGTCGACCGCAAAATTGAGAGAGAAGGGAAACTGCGAGGAGTGGCGCTGAAAGCGGGCGACGTCAGGATCACGATCAACCAGGACGACGGTGCAAAGGGGTGGGACAGGATCAAGGGACTTGGTTTCTCGATCAGCCTCACGACGGAACAAAACGTTGACGAGTTGGCGGCGCGTCTGAAGAAATCCGGCGTAACTCTCGACTCGGAACCGGCCGATATGTCGTGGGGAGTGCGGATGATGAGACTGCACGACCCGGACGGATACAAGCTCTCCATCTCGACTCCACTCGCGAAAAAATAGAATGCCCAAAAAGGAATACGATGAATCGTCAAAATATCACACTCAGGAAACTGGGAAATTCCACGCTTATGGTCTCTCCCATCGGACTGGGATGCTGGCAGTTCAGCAAGGGGAAGGGAGTGATCGGACGATATTGGCCGACACTTTCTTCTGAGCAGATAAAAGATATTATACGCGTTTCGCTGGAGGGAGGGATAAACTGGTTCGACACGGCCGAGGTCTATGGATGGGGCGAATCCGAGAAATCGCTCGTGCAAGCTCTGACCTCGCTTGGCACGTCGCCTATGGAAGTGCTGGTCGCTACGAAGTGGTGGCCTGTCTTGCGCTTTGCCGGCTCCATCACGAAAACAATCGAGGAGCGAAAGCGGCTGCTGCATCCATTTCCGATCTCGCTGCATCAAGTCCATCAGCCGTATGCGTTCGCTTCGGTCGCCGGGCAGATGAAGGCGATGGCGTCCCTTGCGGCCAATGGTGACATACGGTATGTCGGCGTGAGCAATTTTTCCGCGCGGGCGATGCGAACAGCTCATGTTGAATTGCAGAAATATGGATTGAAGCTGACGTCGAACCAGGTCCATTACAGTCTCGCGCATCGGAATGCCGAGTCGAACGGTGTCTTGGAAACTGCGAAAGAACTCGGAATTGCCATCATTGCCTATTCCCCCCTGGAGCAAGGTCTGCTGACGGGAAGATTTCACGACGTTCCGGGCTCCGCAAAGACTCTCGGCCTTGCACGGCGGCGGTCGGGAACATTTTCACCGGCAAATATTGAGCGATCGCGGCCGCTGATCGCGACACTTCGCGAGGTCGGAAAAAAGTATGAGAAAACTGCAGCGCAGGTGGCGTTGAACTGGCTGGTGAATTACCACGGCGACATGGTCGTCGCGATCCCCGGGGCGACAAAAGCGGAACAGGCCAGCAGCAATGCGCAGGCAATGACGTTCGCGCTGACGAACGGAGAACTTGGAGAAATCGAGCAGGCTGCGCGAAAGTTCAAGTGAGAAGGGGGAGGAGAAGCGAGTCCCCCGGTTTTCCCTCTGCTCTTCGGAAACGGTAAGACCGTTCTTTTGACCGGACGCTTCATCTCGCGTGAGACGGATGATCTTCCCGACATCGCGGCCGCTCCCTACTTAGCGAAGCGGTAAAGCACTTCGAGCCTGTAGCTCCGGGTCCTTCGCTGTTCATCTCCACGATCACCCTTTTGTGCACTTCGGATCAGCCCTCGGCCGGGTTCATCCCAGCCGTTTTTTATGGACCGGGATCGGGCGAATCGACAATCTCTTGAACCGCGAGACCTCCGTAGAAATGTCATCGTGATTCGAATCTCATATAATCCGCCCCATAGGCACTGATCTCGAGATCCCTCTCCCCCGACAGTCGATGTGATGATCACCGATCACTTTAGGAAAATGCGCTTGCGTTGACCCCTTTGGATGATAGTCGTTTTGAAGAGGCCGGCGATTTTCGTAACTTTGTTTCACCATGAAGAAATTCACACTTGCAAAACCGGCTGCTCATCCGCTGCACCTCGTGACGCCGCAGAGCTTCAGGGTTGATTACAAAAAGGAACTCAACGCCGCCCAATACGAAGCAGTCACTTCCGTCGACGGCCCCTTTCTGATTATTGCGGGGGCGGGCACGGGGAAGACGAGGACGATCGTCTACAGGGTGTCTTATCTTGTTGAGTGCGGTGTAAGACCGGAGAGCATTCTCCTCCTTACATTCACCCGAAAGGCAGCGCGGGAGATGCTGCGCCGTGCGGTGATTCTCCTTGATTCGAGGTGTGAAAACATCGCCGGGGGGACATTTCACTCATTTGCCAATGGGCTGTTGCGGAAGTACGCCGACAAATTGAAATACGCACGCAACTTTACAATCCTCGACCAGGGAGACGCTGAGGATGTCATCAATTTGATCCGAACTCAGCTCAAATTCGATTCAAAGGCAAGGCGATTTCCGCGTAAATCAACCTTGTACGACCTCTGCAGCCGTTCGGTTAATACGTTGATTCCTGTAGATCAATTGGTGGCGAGAGACTACCCTCATTATCTTGAGAATATTGATGACATCAAGAAAGTCCATGACGGCTATGCGCGTTACAAGGCCTCCAACAATCTTATGGACTATGACGATCTGCTCCTGAACATCGCAAAGCTTCTGAGTTCCAACGAATCGCTCCGCGCAATGTTGTCGGAAAAGTATAAGTATATTATGGTGGATGAGTATCAGGACACCAATAAGATTCAAGCAGAAATCGTCCGCCTTTTGGCGTATAAGCATCAGAACGTCATGGTTGTGGGGGACGACGCCCAGTCGATCTATTCGTTCCGGGGTTCGACGATTGAAAACATCCGGACGTTTCCCGGCGAATTTCCGGGATGCAAGATCATCAAGCTCGAAGAGAACTTTCGCAGTTCGCAACCGATACTGAATCTGGCAAATGAGATCCTCAAGCGAGCGGTGACTCCTCAGTGAACGGACTTTACTATAAAGAGCTGTTTTCGAAAAAAGAAGGGGGCAATCTGCCTCATCTTGTCATCGCAGAAAACGAGAACATGCAATCCCGCTTCGTCGTGGAGAAGATCCTCTCGCTTCGCGAAGAGGGGATCCAACTCGAGGAAATGGCGGTGCTATTCCGTTCATCGTTCCTTTCGTTCGACCTGGAAATTGAATTGACGAAAGCAAATATTCCTTTTGTAAAATACGGCGGGTTCAAGTTCATTGAGACCGCGCACGTCAAGGACATGATCGCATATCTGCGCGTGCTGGAAAATCCGCGAGATTTGGTCTCCTGGAACCGTATTCTCCTGCTTATAGAAGGTGTGGGACCAAGAACCGCTGAGACTGTGGCGGACGACATCATGAATAAAAGGCTCGGCCATGGAGCAGATGGACGAGAAACTATGGTGTCTGAAAAGTTCTGGCAGGATTATCACGCTTATCCGAAAGGTGTTCAGAAGCTTTTCGATACACTCAAAAGCGCTTCGTCGCCAAGAATGTCCCCCGCGGAAAAGTCATATCACATCCTGAATTATTACAAACCAATACTTACCTCTCAGTACGACGATCATCCGAAGAGGTTGAAAGACCTTGAGATGTTCCAGAATATCGCGGAGCGCTATAATGATGTTGAGACATTCCTCGCAGACATGGCCCTTGAACCGCCAAACGAAAGCGTCGTTGACGTTGAGTCTCCGGGAAAAGAGGAGGAGCTGCTTGTATTATCCACCATTCACAGCGCGAAAGGTCTTGAATGGAAGGTCGTATTCATTATCTATGCTCTCGAAGGACGTTTTCCGTCCATGAAGGCACAATCGGACAGCGAGGAAATGGAGGAGGAGTTGCGGCTCATGTATGTGGCATGTACCCGCGCCAAGGACCATCTTATTATCACGTATCCGATAAATATCTTTGACAGAGAAAGCGGGGCAGTCCTTTCGAAACCATCGCGGTTTATCGACGGGATCGCAGATCATTTATTGGAGCCGTGGGTCGTGGAGTAGCTTATTGAAAGGGGAAAATCGATCTTTTCTTTGCAGGCACACTGCTGTCCGGCAGGTTCTGAAAGGCCACAGAGGAGACGATGGGGGATGCTAGATCCTTCTTGAACGGTTGGAAAACAATATCAAACGCAAGTCACGACCACCCAGTCAGCAGTTATGTCTACAAGGGGGCCACTTTAGGAGGGAACTCCACTTTTCTTTGCTGCCCCGCTAGGGTTCGAACCTAGACTCTTCTGATCCAGAGTCAGACGTGTTGCCAATTACACTACGGGGCAAAATCTAAACTGGCGCGATATTCATCGCGGGTTCTAATATACGAAAGCATTTCTATTTAGGCAAGAAAAATGGGGATTCAATAAGGGGAGCAGGGTTCGGATGATGACAAATGACAATTGACGATTGCCGAATAGAGAGCGCCCCCCCGTTCTATCCAGCCCCGGAAAACCCTGCCTTAAGCCGCGTCGCTGCATGTCGAGCATACATCACTTTAACAGGACCAGTACTCGAGTCGTCCGGCTATTCGCCCACTCCATCGTGCAGAAATAAATTCCGCTCGGGCATTTTGATGCATTCCATTCGGTCCGATGGAGGCCTGCCGGGACAAACCCGTCGACGAGGATTGCGACTCTCTGGCCGAGCCGATTTATAATGAAAATCCTTACCCGGCCAGAAGCAGGTACTGCATACTCGATGGTCGTGGAAGGATTGAACGGATTAGGATAGTTCTGCGAGAGAGATGCCTTTTGCGGGATGCTTTTGCCGGGATTTCTGACCGGGGTGATGCTGCCAAAGATCCTTCCGGAGATGGACGCCCCCTTCAGACGATACTCCGGATCGACACCATCCCACCAATAATAGAGTCCAATGCTGTCGACTACATCATCGTTAACGAAACCGTTGTGGCTCGACATTGTTACCAATCTTCTTTCCACTCCAAAGATATTCTCTGTCGTGTCGCGCGTGATCATCATCGGGAGGGAATCGTTGAAGATAGGAAGATACGAATAGATGTCCCCCTTCTTCTTGGAGAAGTCATATCGAAGGATCTCCGACGAGTCGAAGGGCCAGAATTGATAGATCTTGGAGCTGTCTTTTCTCAGATAGAAAAGAGTGAAATACTCGCAGAAAAACGGTTTGTAGGTCCGATGATTCGGGAGGACCGTATCCGCCCCAAGATAGAATGTTTCGACCCCGCTTGGTCCCTCAATGTCGGAGCTTGTAAGCTGATACTGCCAGGCGGACCCTGTTTCGAATGGAAAATCGAAGACGGATTGAGAATACGAAACTGAGCAGGCAGTGAATGTTAACAAGAAGATTTTTTTCATACGATTTCCTGGCCACAACGAAATGAAGACTCCAAGAGACGAGATTGAGTTCATTATTTTGTGAGCACCAGCCTTCTGGTTATCAGCGTATTCCCCGAGGAGAATTGATAGAAATACATTCCGCTGGCAAGAGATTCGGACGAGAGGACGACGGTGTGGACTCCCGTCTGCGCTCCGCCGTGAAAGAGCACCGATATTTTTCTTCCCAACGGATCGAACAACGTCAATGCGGCGGCACCGTCATGGGGCATGAAGAATTGAATCTGTGTCGATCCATTGAACGGGTTCGGATAATTCTGGTAGAGATGAAACCCGGAAGCAATGTCGGGCTGCGGGCGGACCAACACGGATGTGCCGTAGTCTATCCCACCGATTTTAGCATAGACCAATGTATCGGAGGTCAGAGAAACCGTACTTTGATCCAGATCGTTATAGCCTGATTGGATCGAGGTAAGCCCGAGGCCTTGTGTAAGCGTATAAGAAATAAACGGGCCGTAAATAACCAGGGTGAAATAGTATTTGCAAGGATGCAGAGCACCAAAATAATTTGCCGGACCCGACGTTTCCACGAACGTCCCCCCCAAACCACGCAGAAGGCATCCGGCGAACGAGGAATGCCCCGGAGCCAGTAAACTGTCGATCACATATTCCTGCGGATCGCTTGCGGTATCGACGGCGAAGACCTGAGACGTCATCGAATCGATCCGTTGAAAATTGGGATGAACTTCCGTTCGTTCTGTGGACTGTACGATGAAATATTTCCGTCCGTTTGAAAGCATTGTGTCTCCGGTGACGGAGACGAAGTAATAGTGTAAAGGAATGGATACGCCTCCCATCCCACCATAGGTTGACGATCGATATTCCCAGCGGTCGCCTATTTGCAACGGATAGAATGACAGTGCAGAGTCTGTCTGGGAATGAGCGAGTGATGCCGCCAAGCAAAGAGCGGCTGAGACTAAGGCGGACTTAAGTGAAGTTTTCATGTTGTTGACCACGAAGACACAAAGGCACCATGGGAGAGGGTTGACCTCATCACTTTATCAGCACAAGCCGTCTGGTTACCGTTGTATTCCCCGATGAGAGTTGATAAAAATACATTCCGCTGGCCAGGGATTCAGACGAGAGCGGGATAGTGTGAACTCCCGGCTGCGCCGTGCCATGAAAGAGGACCGATATTTTTCTCCCCAAAGGATCGAACAGCGTCAATGTTGCCGGTCCGGCATGGGGCATGGAGAATTGAATTTGAGTCGAACCGTTGAACGGATTTGGATAATTCTGAAACAGAGCGTACTCCGAAGGAACAGTTTGGGGCGGATCGATCACCGGCATTATTGTGTAACTTTGCAGCGTATGATCGGTATTTATAGGAATTGTTGTAAGACCTCCCGATGCGGCTACGCTCAGCTCGCCGACCCCCTCCTTGAAAATAAAACGATAAAGTATCGATGCATGTCCATCCGTATTCTCGCGCGCGATGATGGTTGCGCAGTGAGCGGAATCAGCGACGGCATACCGATTAAGAGAAGTTGAGTCTGCGAAGCCTGCAATAAAAGGGAACACCTGAATGGCCGAGCCCCCGGGCTGGTTATCCGAGGAATCAGGAGTCCGGTATATCGGATGCTTTCCGTTAAGCAGTTCGACGATCTCGAAACTGTGAACATCAACTACTTTAAAGCTTGTGTCAGCTTCGGGGAATTCGTCCCCGGGGCTGTAATAATAAGAGGTCAAATCTCTATTTTCTCTTACGAGCCATCGGAGCGAATCGCTGGCGGTGATGACAGCCGTGACAAGATAGGTGACGCTGCCCGTGTCGGCATAATGGACATCGGGGAACTCATCGAAGACCGCGGACTGAAAGCGGTAGGTCCACTGGTTGCCGACGGCGAGGGGAAAGATATCCGAGAGGGAATCGGATGTGACGCCGGCTTCGATCATCGATGCAGGGAGGATGAGAAAGAGAAGCAGGAAGAGAATCTTTATCTTCATGGATTACCCCTTTCGATGAAGCCAGCTAGTATTTTTGTCTGACCTCAGACAAATTGTAATCTGTTCTCGCCAGGTCGTTGTAATCCGCCATATCGATCAAATTCAGCATCGTGAAAAGCCGTATGAATCCTCCCAAAGTTATTCCCGCCCCCAGCAGGCCCGATTTCGTATTAGGATTTTTCACGAAGAACGAGGCTGCAACACATCCGACCATGACGGCGTCGGGAGTGCCGTACCCGATTTGCAATGAGTGGAGCATGGCCGGAGTGAGGAGGGGGTTGTCCCTTTGCAGATAGTCCAGTCCGAGCTGGGGGGAGACCAGGTCGAGAGCGATGTATGCGCCCGCGCTCTTATGTGGGTTGACAAAGGGGGCGCGGCTCTTGAGATTGAGCTCGATCTGCTGCTGCGTCAACGCGATCATCATCTTGCTGTTGGCGAGAGGGTCCGCTCCGATGGTGCCGAACACCGAGAGGCACTCGGTCTCCGAGACCTCGCCGTTCAACCGCAAAGCACCGATGACCTCGGTGTTGTTCTTCCCCATGAACGGATGACCTTTTTTTCGCAAATAGAGATCGGCGTTCATGACCGTAACGGAGCTATTCGAAAAGATGCTTTTAGAGTAGATGAAGGCGTTCAGAGGTCCGTCGGTCCGTTCCATCGAAACCTTGTCGGCGACCTGTTTCGCCGCCTGCAGGACCTGGTCCTTATGGTAGGGAAGATATTCATCGGTTGTTGCAATGTATGAATGACACGACTCCAGCATGAGGGCCGGAATGAAGCAAATGATAAAGATGAGAATGCAGATGAGTTGCTTCGTCATACGTGCGTCGTTAATGTAAGGTGAGGAATCCGATGTCTACATGTTTTTTAATAGTGGTCTAAGAACTGCTGTTCCGGGATGACGGCAAACTTGAGCGTCTTGGTCCCGAGGCTTCCGCAGTCGATATAGGCAATGTACATTCCTGATCCGATCGGGAGCTGATGCTCGTTCAGCAGGTCCCAGTCGGCAAACTGCGTCGGGTCGTTCTTCACCAGCGTCCGGACCAAAATGCCGGCTAGGTTGAAAATGCGGATCGTCGCCCGGGAGGGGAGATGCGTGAACCGCACCCAGCGAGTATATTTATCCGCTTCAAGTCTGTTGAAGCCAAAATATGGGTTCGGAAAAACGTTGATCTTCGCAATATCGGCTTTTTCATCCGCAAGCTTTTGCGTGGGAGCGCTCGTGGTGAAACTAAAGGTCACGCCAGGGGCGTTCACATAGTCTGGAATGATCTCGAATTCGTCTCCGGCAGAGAAAAGATTGCTCGATCGCATCGTCGCCGTAATGAGCCACATCAACGGTGAGTTGTCGTTCAAGATGTCTGACGGGATATTCGGGTTGTTGACCGTCGCACTATAATTTGTCCCGAAAATAAAAAAATACTCTTTGGTCGTAGAGATGTTATTGATTCCCAATGAAGAAGAGGGCGGATCGTATTTGCCGTCTTCCTTTCCGCCGGTAGCGTTATTCTCCAGGAATCCGACGTCGAGCTGCTGCATGTTGTTGTCCTCGTCAAACGCGGCAAGCGGCACTCCTCGCCTGTCTTGAAAAGCGTAACCGGGACCCGGGTTGACGACCGGAAGGAATGTGGAATCGGCCAGAGGTGACGATGCCTGCCGTACAAACCGGTATGCCATCGAAACATTCGGGTCGCCCGGGTTCAAAATGTTGAAGTTCGAATCGACGGAGGAAAATTTGATCATCACCTTGTGCAATTTTTCCGGAGGGATGGTTGACTGACCGGCCCCAAAAAGAGAGCCCCAGTCGCGCCCCATGCCGATGGCGCCACCAGTCCCGCTCACATTAAATCCTTCCAAGTTGTAATCGCTTCCGTTCAGACTCGACCAGTCTCTTTTTCCCGAAGGGATATTCCATCCGACTCCCTGACCTCCAGGGTTCATCCCGGGCGGCGGGCCGAAGACCTGCACCGAGACCCCGTTCACGATCACGGCTGCGGGGTTTCCCCCGGGAGGAGGAGAAGTATTGCTCGATTGCACCTGGTGTGTCGTGAGTGCGATTCCCTTGGTTGCATCGGTGAGGTCCCAATATGTTTTGTTGCTGGAGGAATCAACATTGAAGCCTACCACATACGCATCGCCGGTCAGGATCGTTGGGTCGACGACGTTCGCAAGAACGTAACCATCGCTCGTCCCTTGCTTTGTTACACGCAATGTGTCGCCGGACTTCTTGGGAATGCGGACTCCGTTCTGCGGCGATTGAGGACGAACGGTCAGGATGACTGGAGCGCTCTCCAGCGCGTGCGCGTCGTACCCCGCATCCGGATTATAATTGTACGCCGTCACCGCAAAATAGTAATCGCGGTCGTTCACGATCTGTCCCCCTGCGATCGCATCGGCAGTAATATCGATCGAATGGAATATGCCGGTATCCGTTCCGAATTGGGTCGGAGTAGTGATGACGGCCCTTAAGGAAGGGACATACACGGAATCGATGATAGTGAACACGCCGTCGATAAGGTCGAACGTCGCTACGCGCTTTGCGCCGCTCGGGCTGTATCGCGGATACTGATAGACATTGTACCCTTCAAATGTAAATTTCCCCGGCGTTGCCCCATAGGAGACCGAGTTCTCCGTTCGCGATATGTACTCCGGATCCCCCCATGAAAGAACAATTTCTTTGTCGAGTGAGGCTATATGAACAACGGGAGCCGGCGGTGCTTTCGCGGCACGGAAGAAAAAATCGTATGTGCGCTGGATAAAGTCGTCGTTGTTCTTCAAAACCGCAATGCTCGACAGGTAATCGGCGCCCATGCCGGCGAGCGCACCGACCACAACTTCCTGAGTATCTCCCGGCTGCATTGTGAACGGCCCGGAGCAAAGCGCCATGCGTACATCACCCGGGATGAATTGCGGGGGGGACCCTAAATAGATGGGTCCTTTGCCCGTGACCGGATCACCTGGGAAGCAATATTTTCCACCTCCCGTCACGCTCGCGGGAAAGGGTTGACCAGTCGTGCTCACAAGCCCTCTCATCAGATTATACCATTGCAAGGATCCGCTGAAGCCGCTATAGTTGCCATAGTTGTCCAAGGGAGGATCACTGAACGTTATATTTCCGTCGAGGAAGAATGAGAAGGCTGTCATTGGGAGGTTCTTATATCCATGAATGACCCGCCCTTCGAATATCGCCGTGTCGGCGGCAGCACCTGGAACGATCGGGCCCTGCAGAAAATCGAAGCCGACCGAGGGAGGGGGGAGTCCAATGTCGGCGTAGTTCGCATCGCGGGGTTCGCCGTTGTAGTCGAAGCCGAGGCTGCGTGTCGTGTCGCAGCCGATGGCATCGTCCCCGGAATACCCGACGTCAGGGTCGACCCACTGGGCGACATACATCGTGTCGAGCGGAACTCCGCTTTTATTGATGAACGTGTAGCTGACGAAGATCGCGTCGCCGACAGCTGTAGTGCGATTGTACGCCCAGATCGTTCGTTGGACTTCGATCCCGACCGGCGTGGACGCGTAAAGATTCATCGTACGTGCTGTGTCGAGGTCGTTCATCACCATCCAGATGGTTTGGTCGGCCCCCGGGTAGCCGGGTATGTCGATGGCCGGTTCGTATCGTCCGTCCTGGTTCACGTCGGTGTAAGGAGCTCCTTGATCTGCCGGCCATTGATTCCAATCGTTCCAGTATTGGTTGAGCAGATCGTTGACACTCAGGCTCTGAAAGCGGCCGATGTACGATACCTCAGTATTTTGCAGGATGCTTTCTTCGAGGGCGATCGTGTCCCGGTTCGTCGTTGGCCTGATGTCGGGGCGAACGCGGTAGGGTCTGTTGAGAAGGTCCGATGGATCTGATGGGACCGGCCCCGAATTCGCTGTCCCGCTCGTGAGAATTCTCCCGGCCTGCAAACCATGATTGTACGTGGAGCCGCCGCAACGGAGCGTATCCCTCTTAAATGTCGTCCAGACCAGCCCGTCCTCGAAAACGCAAGTCCCGTCATTTGAACCGATCGGGAACTCAAATCCCTCGTCGGCGATCGAAAACGGGTTGAATGAACCGTCGCCGTTGTTGGAGTAATAATTAAAGACGTTATTGATGTCCATTGGCCGGTAGACATCGTCCGTGTTAATCTTGGTGAGTTTTTTAGTCCCGGATGAATGGTCCTTCTTTGCGGGGTTCTTCGCCTGAAGTTCGTGAGGCAATAAGGTCAAAAGTGCAACAGATACGATTGAAATGAAGCAGCAGGAAAAATTTTTGCAGAACATGATGTGTCCTCCATGGGAGAACCGTCTCTGCTTTTCCCACCATTACTTTTGCGGGAAAAAAGACGGAGGAACAAGAGGTAAGGAACAATTCGGAGATGAGGAATCCATGCAGGGACCCTTAGGATGATAGGGTGAGGTCTGACCCGACTTTAGAAGAAAATAAAAAACCCCGTTACCGCTCTTGCGATCCGGGGGGCGATGGTATTATTCTAGTCCCTCTTCCCCCGGGGAAATGAACTACGGAATGCTAGTCATATTCGACGAAAGAATCAAGAAGAAAACTGGGGGCGCGGCATCTGCGTTTTTACCGACGAGCCGTGTGCTTTGCTACCCACTCTCCAAAAGCGGCCATGAACTTTTTCAAGAATTCCCGTGTCGTGTCGCTGGTCAAGTTATCATGGTCGTCGAAAAGTTTCGCCGCTCCCCCGATATATGCTTCCGGCTGGGCCATCGTGTGAATATTAAGAAAGACGAGGGCTTGCCGCAAATGATGGTTTGCGCCGAAGGCGCCGAGCGCTCCGGGGGAAACGCTGACGACCGCTCCGGGTTTGCCGTCCCACCAATTCTTCCCGAACGGCCGCGAAGCAACGTCGATTGCGTTCTTGAGTACCGCCGGGATCGAACGGTTGTATTCAGGCGTCACGAAGAGAAGCCCGTCCGAGTTTTTCACTTTGATGCGGAAATCCGACCAGGCCGCAGGGGGCGCTTCCTCAAGATCCTGATTGTACATCGGCAGATCGCCGATCTCTAGTATTTCAAACGACAAATGTCCAGGGGAAAGCCCTATCAATGCGTTCGCGGTCTTCCGGGTAAACGATCCTTTTCGAAGGCTGCCGATGAGTACGCCGATCTTCGCTGGTTCAACGTTCATATCTTCCTTTACTGCCCCTATTTCGTGGCTAGACACTGCAACGAAGAGACTACCTCCCTGTAAGCAGAGAGTTCCTGCTCGGTCGCTGACGTGTCATTGGAGCTCATTGAAACGGAGAGGGTGTAAGTAAATCTTTTCCCGGGGTTGAGGTAGGTAACGTATTCATAAAAGTCATTTTCGACGAAAAATATCTTCGCGTAGCACTTATACTTGGGATGGTTCACATGGAGATCGTCGAATTTGATGTCGGCATACTGGTCTGAATACTGCTTCATATCGTACTCCAGGTCTGCGGCAGTATTTTCGTCAACCTTGGAATTCACGCAAACGCGGATCATATGGCACGGCAAAGTGGTGTCGTATCCCGGTCCCATGAATACAATGTTTGCCGAAAAATTGGCGGCGCTGTCTATGTCGGCGCGCCATCCTTCCGGCTCTTTCACGCCGAACACAAATCCGTCGCCGTACACCAAGAGCCTGCCGGGCTTCTCTCCCTGCTGAATGAACGGGGGGAGAAAAAGAAGGCACTGAAGTATCACTGCGGCAGTTGTTTTCATTTTGGCGAAGCTTCTAGTTGAACGTTACGCTGAATTCCGCGAACACTCTCGAGGAAGTGATCTTCCCCGAATAACCGGGATTTGCCGGGTCGGATTGATCGTCGGCGGCAGTATGGGCAAAGCCTATCGCGACTCCGAATCCCCAATCGTCGGCCAAATACCACTCCATCCCCCCTTTCAGATGATACGCAAATCCCGAGTGTGATACGACCCTGGTTCCGGAATAGTCGATATGAAAACGTCCCTCTCCGACTGTAGCGCTCAGATACATGTTCGATGGGACAAAATATTTCGTTATGCCGATGCCGAACATCTCGTCGCTCGCTGAGACGTTCGATCCGGCATAGACGTCGGTGCCGTCGAGAGTCCAGTTCGGCGACGAGATCGACCTGCCGAGCGCGTCGGCGGAGAGAATAAGATTTTCCTCGGGCCAGACGACGACACCTAGCCTCACATCGTACTGGAATCCGCCGCCGTTCGCCACGAGTGTGCTGAACGTTGTGTTTTTTGCGTTCAGGATGATCTGGCCGAAAGCAAGTCCGCCGGCGGCCGAAACATAGAACGTCTGCGAATGGAGAATAACCAGCGTATCATCCGATTCATCGTCCTGAGCGAAGGCGCAGGATGAAAGCAGGATGAAGAGCAAACTGATTTTCTTCAAAGAGGAAATTCCCAGCGGCACTTCATTATTGGTGAAAGGTGAATGGGTCAACCGTACGTGGCTTCTCGCCGGCCTTGCTTCGGCAGATCTTGGAATGCTCGTCTCATTAAAAACTACATCAATTTGCTCCAAATTGCAAGAACTTCACTCGGATCGTTTCGCTTCCAGCCAGACGGTCCACTCCTTCGCAGTAGTGAAATCCATCCCCGTTTCCTTTTTCAGGACGGCGACGGCCCTTTCATGCTCTGCTTTCGATGCCACCCACAACAACTGAATCAAATTCTCGACGACGACCGACTTACGGTATTTGGCAATCGTATTCCAATATGCGTCGCCGCGGACCTGGGGAGAGACATCGTTGTCGTACCATATTTTGAACCCGACGAGTTTTTCGACCTGAATCTGATGCCACGTTGATTGCTTCTGGTTAATGGTGCGAATGAGGTTCACATACCGCTTGAAGTACTCAAGCGTCGCGACCTCGTCGACCGCGTCGAACGCAGCGTTTTGTCTCCATCGTTTCCACGCGTTGATGGTGCTGTCCATTAGGCGGGCATTGCCGTGGTCGAGCGGATGCCAATCGGTCGCAGCGACGGTAGAGAGATAATAGGCCCACGTGTCCAGGTACCCACGATAGAACTCTTTCGTGCTATCGGTGTACAGATCGATCCTGTCGAGAATGTAGCGGACCAGGTTCTCCGAAATGATATCGGTGATGTGCCGCGCTTTTCGCGGAGGAACAAAATAATAAATGCAGCCATCCGTCGGCGGAAACGACATATTCTCGCCGAGCGCCGTCCCGTTGAACAGCGACTGATCGACGGCGAATGTCTTGCCGACATTTGTTGCTCCCTCATCCAGCCACGCCGCTTTTGCCGCGTCGACCTGCCCGCAAATGTAAACACCCCCTTGCGGTCCGAAACTTTCCAAAAGATATTGCGCAAGATATTTCCCTGCACCCCTCTGGCTTCCGGCCTGCTTCATAACATTTCCCCGCTGGAGGTGGGCGTTGCCGTAGAACACCAGCGCCTTCGCATTGGGGTCTGCGTCCAGCGTTTCTTTGATTTTTTGGGAAGAATATTCATCCCGCCCGCGAACGAAAAACCGGTCCCTCTTTTCCGATGTCCAATCGCTGAGGTCGATCACTTTCTCCGGACCGATGATGTCGAAGCTGATCTGCGCGCTCTGATCCCGCCCTCTGTTGAACGCCTCGATGCGATTGGACAGCGTTCGGAGATCGTCGTAAAACTCGAGTGTCCCGGTCGTAAATTGGTCCCCCCGGAAACTGATCGGCTCTATCGTTTCGAGCGGGTCCATCGTGATAAAATAATGCTTCAATGCCGACGCTCGTGCAGAATCGATCTCAAGGAAAAGGAGGAGCTTCGGAGGGACGTTGTTCGCCCCTTCTTCATGCTTCGAAACCCAGGTGTTCAGCACGGCGATGACCGTCCTATAATAGAGCGGATCGCCGTGCCCGGCATCGGCAAGCATGACGATGCGGTTCATCGCAATCTTGTTGAGCAGGAAATCCGCGGGGCTCCAGGAAGCATGCTGCTTAATGAGCGACGTCAGGTCGTTGCGCCGCTCGTCTTGCGCGGAAAGTTCCTGGGCGGAAAGCATCAGGGCAAATGCCGCTGCCAGAAGGAAAGAGGGATAAATGATGACGGTCCTTTTTGTTCTCATATCAAGATCGCTTGAGCGATTGCATTGAGTTGTCAATAAAATGTAAGATGAAGAGGGAGGATAATCAAGCACGACATCCTGTTCACGAAAGAGAATTGTTGACACGGCTTGACATTTGCGCTGTGAAGTCGTAAGTTTTCCGCACGCAAAGAAATTACTTGGTCCCTCTATGACTGCGCTGTCTTCTTCTGCAATGTTCGGTAGCACGCTGATATACAGATGAACACAATTTCGAACCTTACGCGCCGCGAATTCATCAAACTTGCCGGCATGCTCGCCGCCGGCGTCGGTTTTCTTTCGGGATGCCTGAATTTCCGGAAATCGGACGCGCAGGAGCTCTCCGACGACGAGACTATGTTGCTCGGCGCGATCGCCGAACAGATCATCCCTGCCGACGAGTGGCCCGGCGGACGGGAGGCGGGAGTGGTGAATTTCATTAAGACTCAGCTTGACGGACCGTACCGGCGATTCCGCGAGGATTACCGGAATGGGTTGGCCGCAATCGAGAGCACGTGTATTGCGAGATACCAGAAAATATTCGAACAGCTTTCCTGGGATCAGCAGAACTCCTTCCTGAAGGAAATGGAGTCCGGGAACCTCAATGACGGCCCGTGGAAGAACGGGTTCGGGCAGAGGTTCTTCGAGTTGTTGCGTACACATTCACTGCAAGGGTTCTATGGAAGTCCTCGGCACGGAGGGAATAAGAATTTTATCAGCTATAAGATGATGGGGCTGGATGAGTTTCAGGTGATCGGACAAAATCGTTATCGGTCGTAGCGTATGAGCAACAAACATGTCAATGCCGTTGTCGTCGGTGCCGGGGCAGGAGGGGGAGTCGTTGCGAAGGAACTCAGCGCTGCCGGACTTTCGGTCGTTCTTTTCGAACGAGGCGGGTGGGCTTCATATGACGCGCACGATCACGACGAGCTTCTCTCGCAGCGCACCACCGTTCTCGGCAACGCGTTCGGTCCGGATGATGACCGGTACCGCAGGGTTGTAGTGAACGACGACGGTACGACGGAAGTCGTCGTTCCTAGCGACGGGGCGTACAATAATGTGGCGGCGTGTGTCGGTTCCGGGACGGTGAGCTACGGCGCGATGGCGTGGCGTTTTATGACCGAAGATTTCAAAATGAAGACGACCTATGGTCACGTCGAAGGGGCAACGCTGGAGGACTGGCCGATCACCTACGACGACCTGGAGCCGTGCTACGAAAAGGCGGAGTGGGAAATCGGCGTTGCCGGAGATGCGTCGCAAAATCCGTTTGCCGCTCGCCGCAGTAAACCGTACCCGATGCCCCCCTTCGCGTATAACAAAGAGGCAAGAATGATTGAGGCGGCGATGCACCGGGCCGGACTTCATCCCTTCCCCATTCCTATGCTGCGGAACTCGGTGGAATACAACAGTCGTCCCGCCTGCGTGCGACGACGCTCCTGCTGCGGATTCGGCTGTCCGCTCAACGCCAAATCCGGAACGCACAACACGGTCATCCCGACGGCGATCGCCACGGGCAACTGTGAGCTGCGAACGAACTGCGTTGTCAGCGAATTGATCATCGACGATGCCGGGAAAATTTCGGGGGTCGTTTATTTTGACGGGGAGAACCTTAAGCAGGAACAGACCGCCGACATCATCGTCATTGCCGCCTCCGCAACTGAGACTCCCCGATTGCTGTTGAATTCAAGATCTAAACACTTCCCGACCGGAGTAGGGAATCGGTACGACTGGGTCGGGCGGAATCTGCAGGGGCATGCCTACACCGGCGCCTTTGGATTGTTCGAAGAGGATATTTTTGATGATGTCGGACCGGGCGCTTCGATCGCTGTCAGCGACTTCAGTCACCACAATCCGGGGATCGTCGGCGGGGGAATTCTCGCGAACGAGTTCACCCGGCTGCCGTATCTCTTCACCGGCATCCGTCCTCCTGGGTCGCCGTCGTGGGGGAAAGCGCACAAGGAATTTCAACGGAAATATTTCCGGCGCAACGCGCAGGTCGTCGGCCCTATTCAGGAAATGCCGAATTTCGACTCCCGCGTGCAGGTAGATCCGTCGGTCAAAGATGCTTGGGGAATCCCGGTCGTTCGCCTTTCAGGCCGCCGTCATCCAAAAGATGTGGAGGGATGCGAATTTCTTTCGCGAAAAGCGGAGATGATACTGAAAGAGGCCGGAGCGTTTCAAACGTGGCGCGCAGTCGGGGGCCACGGCTTGAGCGGCGGACAGCATCAGGCGGGAACATGCCGCATGGGGAACGACCCGCAGACTTCCGTGACCGACAAATTCGGCCGCGTACACGATACACCGAATGTTTTCATCGCCGATGCGAGCCTTCATGTCAATAACGGCGGATTCAATCCTGCGCTGACCATCATGGCTCTCGGGTACTGGGTGGGAGGACATATCGCGGGTGAATGGCAAAAAGGAAACCGCTTTTCCTGACCAGTCAGGCAGCTACAGTACAAGCATTTCAATTTGACCTTGTCTGTGAAAAAATCAAAAAAGCTATTTCTTATTGTTAGCGGCGCAATTCTTTTGCTCCTCCTTGCCTTCGGCGGTTTCTCGTACTATTGGGAAGCGGCATCGCCTCAGGCGACGTGTGCAAGCTGTCATGAAATAGAAAGTTCATCCAACATGTGGGCGAAAAGCGGCCACCGCGCCCTCCTGTGCAAAGAGTGCCACGGCACGGCGTTGAGCAACGGTTTCCACAGCCTGAAAGAAAAAGGGATGATGTTTGTCCATCATTTCACAGAAGGGGAAAAAGGGGAAGTCGCTTTGAGTGAGGCGCAAAGGCTGGAGATCATGGACAACTGCAGGCGCTGCCACGGCGAGGAATATGCAAACTGGACCTCGGGAGGACATTCGGCGACATACGCAGCGATCTTTCTGAACGAGAAACACAACTCCACGGAGCAGCTGAACGCCGATTGTCTCCGGTGTCACGGAATGTTCTACGAGGGGACGATAAAGGACCTGGTAGCTCCGCTGAGCATCAAGGGTCCTTGGACGCTCAATATTTCAGAAAAATCCACCGAGCCGGTGATCCCCTGTTTCACCTGCCACGAAGTTCATCGTCCGGGAATTCCAGCGGTTCCCGCAAACGCGTCCGACCCGAAAAAAATATTTTACGAGAGAAAAGTCAACCTCCCCAAAGCGTTGTTCTATTACCGGTATGAGAAGACGCATGTCGAAACTGCCGACCTTCCGTTCCCCGCCATTTGGGACGGCGGCCGAAAGGTCGAAGTTTCCGATGATCCCGTCCAGCGCATTTGCCTTCAGTGTCATGCCCCCAATGCATTTCATCAGGCGGGTACTGGAGACGACCGGACGCCCCGCGGCATTCATGAAGGGCTCAGCTGTCTTGCCTGCCATGATCATCACAGCAACGATTCAAAACAGAGCTGCAAAAATTGTCATCCCGCCATCTCGAACTGCCAGCTCGATGTAACGAAGATGAACACCACGTTCGCCGACAGTAAAAGCCCGCATAACATACATTCGATGCGGTGCATCGACTGCCATCCCAAAGGCATACCGAAGCCGAAAAAATCACGGGGATGAGGTGAGAGGGATTGATGACCGAGCGGACCGCAAAAGAACGATGTCTATTTTTGGGGGACTATCTTTCGCACTTCAATGCAGCTTCACGCCTGAAACCGGAAAAGGTCCACGCCGCTCGAGTGCCTCGATGCATCGAAGGAGATGTCGTACGTAGTTGCCCGCTCATTTCCTTTCACAAACGTTTCCACTAAAGGGGCTTTTCCCGTTTGCTGATGATAAGAACGAGTTCCTTTTTGCCGGCGACTCTCACGTTGATGGCAACGGTTTTTTTATGCAATGAAAAATTAGAGATGTTTGCAAAGGACCTTCTCTCCGGAGTGAACGATTGGACACTCATCCCCCCGATCATGTCGGCAGAGAAAGAAACGGGTGCAGCGATAACGGTATCGGTGTTGTTCAGCAGGTAGATGAAATACGTGCTGCCGCACCGGACTCCATAACTTTCCAGTTTGCCCGACGAAATCGTGAACGGAAAAAAGGAGCCTCGCCCGGCATCGAGCATTTTTTGATTGATCAGGCTGACGCTTCGGAAATACGGCGTCATGTTTCTTTTGTCGAATAATTCCCACCACCAGCTCATCGGCAAAATCGGGGTTGGACTAAAGAGGCCGTACCAAAGCCCCCGCTTGAAATCAAAGTCGAAGGATGCACCATAGGCGGAGTCGTCGTCCTCCCATCGGTATCCAAATTCCCCGACGACGTACGGCTTGCCAAAGGTTTCAATGTAGGAAGGATAAATTTTCGGGATTTTTTCAGTGTGTTTGTAAATATGCTTCTGATTGAAGTCAATGGATGCGATCGAATTGAGTCCTTGGATGTCGCGGTGGGAGATGCTTGTCGTGACCAGATGGCCGTACGGGTCGATGTCCTTCAGATATCTGCTCATCTCCATGTGCCATTCGGTGACGGCGGCATGCGGAATGCGGATGCTGTCCTGTCGTGTGAAGGCAGCGTTGTCGATTTCGTTGAAGAACTCCCATGCGGCGATGCTCGTGCTGTAGCCCCATCGGGCTACGAGGTAGCGTAGCTTGTTCTTATATTGTTCCTGTGCCGGCTGCGACGTAAAGAATTCCGTCGGCGTCGATGCCGAACCCCCGTTTGCGGAATTGTAGCTGTTGGATCGCCATTCGGCATCCGGAATCAACGCGCCATGCCAATCGATCGTCAGCATGAAATACAACCCCAGGCTGTCGCAGAGAGCAACCAGTTCGTCGAGTCGTTGTATCGCCCCCGGATTGAAATAGCGGTCGCTGTTTGTATAACGAACAGTAGGATGGACTTTCTTCCATTCTAACGGAAGGTTCCAGCTGCAGAGCCACGTCCTGAAGAAATTTCCCTTGTTTGCTGCAAGCTTCGGGAGGAGATAATCGTAGGTCCACTTCGGGTTTTCAAAAGACCTCGACTCCCAGCCGATGTTCTCGCCGATTCCCCTGAACAGAGTTCCGTCGTCAAATTCGAACGTCCACAGGTTGTTCTTATGAAGGAAACCCGGTTTTGTCCCCGGCAGAGAAGTAAAATTTCCGGAGCGAGATTCGACGGTCCCAGTTCGGGTTTGCAGCCGGAACGTGTACGAGTACAATCCCGTTTCCTGAGGAGCGAATCGAGCTTTCCACAAAGTCCCTTTCGGTTGAAGTGTGTCAAAGTAACAGGGGAGCTCAAGCGGTTTGCCGGATGGGCTGGTGATCTCCATATCCAGTGAGACTTCCCTTGAGTCGAATGGATTTTTGTACGATCCGCTGTCCGAAATGCTCGATTCTGCTTTTTCGAACTGCTTCACGGCGGCTGTGAGCATCGTGTAGTCAAGTACTGACTGAGCGTCGGAGAAAAAAGGAATGGAGAAAAGAAGGATCGCCATCGCTCTTCGTATCATGACCATGTCAAAGAAATTGAGATTGATGAATTACCTTCATGGGCCGCAAGTCAAAGCATCAAAGATCTAACTTTGATTCCGCAAAACTCAAGCTATTGTAGCTAAAACAGGGGCGACAATCAATAATGTTGAGACGACCGGAATCACCTCATTCCGGGAATACCTGTTTTTATCCGATTTTTCGGCGGAAGCGCACCTGCAGAAATATATCTTTGTCCCCGAGTCATTTGCAATTAATCCTTTTCAGAGGTACTATTGTATAATGAGTAGCAGTCGACAACTGAACCTGACAACTTCTCTTGAAAACCTATGAAAACGAAGCTTTTATTCTGGATGCTGTGTGCTTTCGCTATTGTTGTTTCCAGCGATCACACGGCCGCACAGACACAACCGCAAAGCCGCACTCATTTAATGAAAGAAGATTCGGCGGCTCTTAATGCGCTGGTGATGTATCCCGACACGATCCGCCTCCATATCTTCGAGGCGTGCGAGTATCCCTCGGCGATCGTCAGCATTGCCAGCCTGCAGAAAAATTCGAGCGATGAATTCGTAACATTGATCGGGAGCTACTCGAAAAGCGAGCAGGAGGATTTCTGGAACCTGAGCAGGTATCCCGGTTTGATCTCCAGATTGGTGCAGGAAGGTAAGGAGTCGGTCGACCAGATCAACAATATCGTGAAAGATTATCCCGCGGAGATTCACGAGACTGCAATAAAATACGGGATGGGATATTATTCCGTCCTGCAGAAAATGGATGCGATCCAGGTAAAGACAGATTCGCAGTTTGACCAGACCCTCGCCGATTACCCCCCCGAGACTCAGGCGGCCTTGCGGGTGCTGATCCAGTTCCCCGAGATCATCAATCTTCTCAACGACCATCTGGGACTGACAGTGAGGGTAGGCGACCGGTACAGAAGAAACCCCGATGCGGTCATTCACAGGGCCGACTCACTCAATCTCGCGCAGACACGGCAGAATGCGCAGGATGCGGAAGCGTGGAAGCAAACCATCGAGCAAAATCCCGATGAAGCTGCCGATCTCCAAAGCGCTGCAAACGATTACGCGACGGAGAACGGGTATTCGCAGGAGGACGTCACCACAGCCCCCGACCCGGTCTACGTAGAGAACTACGTTTGCTATCCGTATCCGTATTGGTTCGGGTATCCAACGTGGTATCCGTACGATTACTGGTATCCGTATCCATATTGGTTCGATTGCGGATTTTATCATAACCGTCACGGCGATATCGTCGTCATCGGTCCTCCGTCCCGCTACTTTACGAATTGGTACTTCTATTATCCGGAACATATTCGCCGCTATCCTCATCTCGCAAACGGTTACATCGATCATTACGGGGAAGGGCGGAGGTCGTCCGGAGGAAATTCAGCCATCGTTCACGAGTGGATTCATCAGCATAGGGATTATCTCCCCCCCGACTTCACGTCCAACAGAACCCGAAGGCCTGAAGTTATCAAACAAATTGGAATGCTCGACGTTGACGCGCAGAAGCAAAACGGCGGGAGGCCTCTGAACCCGGCGGTGCGTGATCAATATCTTCGGAACAACTCCGGAAAATATCCTTCGCTCAACCCCGAGCCGAGAAAGAGAACCGGGCCCGAAGAGCCGGATCAGAATGTCCCAAGTGTCATTCACGAGCCGACCAGGCAGCCGTCGATCCGGATCTCTGAGCCGGTGCATCCGGCCGTGACGGGAGATGAGAATGGAATGCCTCCGGGCGGCCAGCGGACACGCCCGGCGCCGACGGTACAGCAGCCGGTCCGAGTTCCGACTCCTTCACCTGCAGCAACGTTTACGCCCCGGCAGCCGTCGTCCTCGCCGGGATATAATTTCAACACGATTCACAACGCTCAGGAATACCAGAGAAATATTTGGGAGCAGACACAGCCGACTGTGAGACCGCAGCCGCAGCTGGCGGCTCCCCGCCCCCAAGTGTCCCAGCCGCAACCCCGTCCGCAGACGCCGCAGCCTGTTCGCCAGGCGCCGGTCAGTCAGCCAAAGCGGTCGAGGGACAAGTGATATTTCCGTAATGTTGAAATCCGCGGGACTGTTCAGAACTCCGAATGGATTCGGAAGGCAAAAACATGAACGGGCCCGCGGTCTTTGTTGTAGGCCGGGTCGAGGATGAATTGGTAGTCGGGGGAGAGCTGCAAGTGGTACGTTTCGAGAGAACAGAGGTAGTACGCTTCGGCGATAGACTCGGGGGCGTAATTCAAATTGCCGTCGCCGATGAGGAATCCGTAGCCGCCCGCTTTAAGATAGGCGCGGTGATCGGCGGAGATCCCGTTCGCGAGGAGGGCAAGGCCGCAATTGTCCCGTGGACGGTTCCACGCTTTGCCGTCATACACAATCGCCCCGCTCACCGCTTGGTCGATCTCCGTGAACATCCACGTTTCATTGTTTCCGTCGTTCCATCCCGCTCTGATCATCATGCCGAGGTTGTCGATCAATTCCTGTTCGATATTCAAGCATACCCCGTACTTGCTCCGGCCGTATGATCGAGTTGCAGTGACGTCGATGTCGCCGGGGGGAAACTGAAGGGCCGCATTGTAGTTTCCCATCCGGGCCATCGTGTGAAAACCGAGAAGACGTACTACGCCGTGGCTTTCGCCAAGAAGATAATTGCGGTCGAGCTCGATTGTTTCGGAATGGGCCCGGTCGAAATGCGTATCCATGACGGATTGATTTGCTTCGGTCGGCACCATGGCAGTCGAGAGATGCAGCGCCCATTGCGGCGAAATAAATTCAGCGACGAATCCCCACGTGTAGCCGTGCGTGTTGGCGGGGTAATCCCATGCGCCGTTTGTCATCAACGCCCAGTTGAGAAACTTCGTGCGCGGGTCGTCACTATAGCGGTTCTTGTCGAAATAATCGATCATGCTGACCTTCCCCAGCGTAAGGTCGACGTATGAGTCCGGCCGCGTTTCCCTCAATTGATTCTCATCGTCGTCAACCGTTGTCCGCGCATCGGATAAGTCGAACCGCTGCGTAATGTACACCCTCGCGATCGTGAATTGCGGGGAAGGATCGCCGATGCGGAAAGTTTCGCCGTTCGGAAAGCCTGCGACACCCGTGACACGGCTGAGTCCATTGCCGCCGGCGAGTTCCGGGTTGATGTATGCCTCAGCATTCTTCCAGAGCCGTCTGCCGAGAAAGAACGTCGAAGTGAGCGATGTCTGAACCCCTTCGCTCGTGTCGAGACTATTCAAGCCGGAATACTTTGCCTTAAAATCGGGATGGTATTGCAGAACGACTGTTTCCTGGAAGTGAAAATTCCAATCCTGTTGCAACGTATCAGCAGGCTGAGATTGCGCAAACCCGGCTGGGGATGACGATAAGGCCGCGGCAAGAAAGACCGCGGAAGGGGACCATGAGAATTTTGAGAAGAATCCGTGACCGTATCTTGACATGAGAAATTTATCAGGATAAAGAGATGATCCACAGGTTTAATTTTGGTTTCACCTTCTCCAGAAAACGAGCCGGGAGTTTTAGAGCGCTGAGGGAGACAATGCGCGACACCAGATCCGTCTGGCGGAGCGCCTCTGCGCGCAGTCCTATCCCGCCAAGGAACGAGGCCAGGTGGTCTCTGCTGTCAAAGATATTCTTGTGAAGCTGCCGTCCCGTCAGTTCCGCGATCGCGTCTCTGACCTGCAATCGCTGCGGCGATACGTCATCGTAATTTTCTTTCAACGAAAAATCCGGCGTGATCCAGATTCCCCCCGATTTTTCCAATACCGCCTTAATGTTCCTCGCGACAATCTCCATTTCGGAGGTGGTCAGGTACATCAACAGTCCCTCCGTGACGACGGCGGTTTGTTTCCTGGAATCGAAGAAATCGGCTGCCAACTGAAGCTCAGCAGCGTTCAGTGCGTTCGCCGCGGCAAGGCTGAAATTGCCGTCGACCGTCAGCGAATATTTTTTCTTCAAAGCATCGACGATGGCGCGCTTCTCGTTCGTCAGGTCTTTGAGGTCTGTTTCGACGTACTTCATCCCGGGATGCTGCGCCATGGAAAGACCCCGGAAAGAAAGGCCGCTTGCCACTTCAAGGACCTGCGTCATCCCTTTAAGACGAATGGCTTCCTGAATGCTTTTGTGTCTGATCTCAAAAAGGGGGGCATACCACCGTACTTCCTTGCGGGTTATCTGGTGACTGCGGAGGAAATGTTCCACCTTCTCGTTAGCCCGAATGAGGTCAGCAACGTCCTGTGCAAATTGGATATCGGTGTACTGTCGCCAGTATGCAACAAAAACTGCGGTCAGGCTGACCTTCTCGAAGCTCTGCGTGTGATTGCCGTCCATCTTTTTGCTACGGTCGAAGCCGGTTGAACATGATGCTGCCCCGCTTTCTAAGCTGGTTATTATGGATGTCGCTCAGGCAGGTCAACGATCGGAGGTTTTCTTAATGTAGCAGGAAGGATGAGGATAGTCAAGGAAAGTTGCGGCCGGTGACGGCTCAGTTCGATAATTTCCCCTCTCGCTCACAAACTCAGGTTGGGAGCGGCTTCGGTACCCTGGCTCTCGTCTGAAAACATCGGGAACGAGAGAGCGGGAGAACCCTTGTCCCACGAGCCTCGAATGAGGGACCGTAACACTCTCTGCCGCCGCTCATGAATATTTGTGAGACCTTAGTGATCGATACGGGAACCTCGTCAAATGAACCGTTGTTGATGACCGGTACAGATATAAGTATATACTAATATACAAATATCATGCGATGACAGACCTGTGCAAGGAAATCAATGAATTCGGTAAGGGGATAGGGAATAAGAGCCGCTATCGCATCCTCGAGGCGCTCCTCAAGGGGCCGAAGACCGTCGGCGGTTTGGTCGAGATCGTGGATCTTTCCCAGCCCGCAGTGTCGCAGCATCTGAAGACGCTCCGGGGGAGCGGCCTGGTCGTTGACGAACGGCACGGTCAGGAGGTCCTGTATTCGGTGGACACAAAGCACCTTCTTGGTTTGTTGAAGAGCCTCTCCGATCAGGTGAAGAAGAAAAAGAAGCGTCTCTGAATATTTTTTCATTGCAGCAAACATCATGGATAGCAGAACGACAATACATGTTATCATCGGCAGCACCCGCCCGAACCGCTTCAGCGAAAAGATCGGCCGCTATGTTTTCGATGAACTGAGGAAAAGGCAAGACGTGCAGGCAGAACTCATCGATCTCCGCGATTGGCCGCTGCCGTTCTTCGACGAAACGATCTCGCCTGCTTCGAATAAAGGAGTGTATGCCAACGCGCTCGGAAAGAAATGGGCCTCAAAGGTCGGCGAGGCGGACGGATACATCATGGTCACGCCGGAATACAATCATGGCTATTCCGCCGTTCTCAAAAACGCGATCGATTGGGTGTTCGGCGAGTGGAACAACAAACCGGCAGGCTTCGTGGGGTACGGAAATGCCGGGGGGGCACGCGCGATCGAGCAATTGCGTCAGGTCGTGATCGAACTTCACATGTATCCGATTCGGGGCGCCCTTCATGTTCCCGGAGAAGTGTATATGGCAGTGAGAAATGAGCAGGCGCCCGTGAATCCAGACCTTTTCAAACCATTAAGGGAAGGGATGCGCGGAGACCGGGTCGCGGCGTTTTTTAATGAATTGATCGGAGCCGCAAAAATGATGTCGCAGCAAAAATGACGTCGCAGATAAAGCAGATTTCACGCAGATACCAGATTACGCAGAGTCATAAAGGATAAGCAGGAAGATGGCGGAAATTCAGACGGAATATATACCAGGCAAGTGCAACATTGGACCGGGAGAAATCGCCCGCAGAAGAAATTTCGGGCTGGCTGCGCTCGTCGTTCTCTTTGTTTCGCTCGGCGGGTTGATGCTCGCACGGGTGAATCCATTGTGGCGCCTGTTCATAATTTTCCCCGCCGCATCGGTCGCTTCGGGGTTTTTGCAGGCGTACTTTCATTTCTGTTCGGGGTACGCCCGCATCGGCGCGTATAATTTTGGCGAGCCGGGAGAGAGGCACGATGTGGAAGATGAGGCCTCGAAAGCCAAAGATAGAAAGAAAGGAAACCAGATAACGCTTTACGCTGTTATCTTCGGTGCAATGGTTGCTCTTGCTGCGGCATTTTTAATGTAGGACCAGCGGCTGTCATTCAACCATGATATCGTTTTGGTTGAATTTCAGTCGGAAATTCACGAAATTAAGCATCCATTGCCAATCCAAGCATCGAGACAATAACGGCGGTCTTTCGGCAAAGCGGAAGATGGCGGAAGTCTCTTTTCGAAAAGACCGAAGCGATTCCCTTCTTCATGGCCCCCCGCAGTTCGAAGCGCGCACCTCTTCGCAGTTGGCTGTCTGTGGGGGAAAGGGACTGGATGTAATGACACACTTTGTTTTCACGAATTCTTTGAAATGAATTATACCTACGGTCGTCAAATAAGAAAAGAACGTTGGGGCATATTGTCGGTCGGCGCAGCGGCAACACTCATGCTCGCGACCGCCGTTCTTCAAGGCCAAACCCATAGCGCGTTGGATTCGCTGGCAGGCAAAGTCACACTGCAGAGCTGCGTCCATTATGCGCTGACGCATCAGCCCTCGGTCGAAAAATCTTTGATGGATGAGGAGATCACGGAAAAGCAGATCGACAGCAAGCTCGCCGATTGGTTTCCGCAGGTGAATTTCAGCTATAACATCATTCACAATCCGCAGCTGCCGACGTCGATCATTCAGGGCTCGCCCCCGTTGAAAGTAGGATTGACGAATACATCGACCGGCGAGTTTTCTCTCTCTCAGACCATTTTTAATAGAGACGTTCTGCTCGCGAGCAGCAGTGCCGGCGACGTCCGGCGCCGGGCATCAGAACAAACGGTCATGAATAAAATCGACGTGGTGGCCAACGTCAGCAAAGCGTTCTATGCAGTGCTCGTCACTCAGGAAGAGATCGCCCTGCTTGATGAAGATGTTCTCCGTCTCGAGCGGAGCTATCAGGACGCGTATGACCAGTACAAGGAAGGCGTTGCCGACAAGACCGACTACAAGCGGGCGACGATCCTGCTCAACAACGCGAGAGCGGAACGGCGGCAGACAGCGGAGTTTCTGAAAGCGCGGTACGCTTTCCTGAAGGAACAAATGGGGTATCCCCCCGCGTCCGAATTGACGCTGGCATACAACAGCGGACAGATGGAACGGGAAGCGCTCCTCGATACGAACCAGACCGTCAAACTTGAGAATAGAATTGAGTACCAAACGCTGCTGACACAGAAACGTCTTCAGGAGGACGACCTCGACTACTACGAATGGAGCTTCCTTCCCGCGGTGTCGTTGTTCGGCGCCTACAGCTTCAATTATCAAAACACCGGATATTCGCAGCTTTACAACCTTGACTATCCAAGTTCGTTCGTCGGCCTGCAGCTCTCATTTCCCATCTTTCAGGGGGGGAAAAGACTCCAGGAGATCAAGCAAGCGAAATTGGAGCTCGAACGTTTTGATTATGATTTCACCGCGCTCAAGAATGCCGTCAACACGGAATTTGTCAATGCGATAGCCAACTACAAAAGCGACCTGAACAATTACCGCGTATTAAAAGAGAATCTTGACGTTGCAAAAGATGTCTATGAGACCATTCAGCTCCAGTACAAGGCTGGCACGAAAACTTATCTCGAAGTTATTTCTGCGGAGACCGACCTTCGCGCCGCGCAAGTCAACCGGACGAACGCGTTGTATCAGGTGCTCAGCAGCAAGCTGGACGTCCTGAAAGCACTCGGTTCTCTTCAATATCAATAACGTACCTATGAACTCAAAAATTTCTCAATTTTTCGTGAACACTATTATGCGCTTGCCGGTGTTAGCAATCATCACCTCCCTTCTCCTTTCCGCGTGCGGCGGCAATAAAGGAGGAGGGCAAAAGGGACCTCCCCCCGTCCAGGTGGCCGCATACGAAGCGAAGTTAGGGGCCGCCTCATATTATGACGAATATCCGGCGACCGTGACGGCGATTAATCAGGTCGAGGTGCGGTCCGAGGTTTCGGGCTATGTGACGGACATCTATTTTAAGGACGGACAACACATCAGCAAGGGAATGAAATTGTATGCCATCGATCAGCAGCAGTACAAAGCGGCATACGACCAGGCGACCGCCAACCTGAACGCAGCGCGGGCGGTTCTTGCAAAGGCCCAGCAGGATGCGGACAGGTACCGGGACCTCGCAAAGCGGGATGCGGTCGCACGGCAGACATTGGATCATGCGCAGGCCGATCTGCAGTCCGCAAAAATGCAGGTTGCGTCGCTCGAGGCCAACGTCAAAAATGTGGAGACCAATCTTCGCTATTCCGTTATCGTTGCTCCGTTTGACGGAACGATAGGCATCTCGCTGGTGAAACTCGGTTCGTCCGTCGTCGCGGGCCAGACACTATTGAATACTCTTTCGTCCGACGATCCGATGGCGGTCGATTGTGCCGTCGATGAAAAGCAGATCAGCCGGTTCACTCATCTGCTGCAGGCGGGGGACAGCTTGAAGGATTCCACGTTCACCATCGTTCTTCCGGATCAGAGCATTTATCCGTTCGTGGGAAAGCTGAGTTTCCTTGACCGGTCGGTCGATCCGCAGACCGGGACGATCCGCATCCGGGTAATTTTTCCAAATCCTCAAAACACCCTTCGGGCGGGCCTGACCTGTAATCTCCGCGTGAAGGCATACAGCTCCGCCCAGAGCATGCTGATTCCTTATGCGGCCGTCGTCGAACAGATGGGAGAATATTTTGTTTATGTCGTCAGTGATAACAAAGCCTCCCAGCGAAGGGTCTCTTTAGGCAATAGCATCAATAATATGGTGATCGTCAAGGACGGTCTGCAGGTGGGCGAACAGGTGGTGACGGAAGGGGTGCAGAAATTGCGGGATAACACTCCGGTCGCGGTTGGTCCTGCTTCAATAAAATGAACGACAGGGACGGCCTAGAGCAAACACTCTCCAAACAGGAAACGGAATGATTGCAGATCTTTTTATCAAGCGTCCGGTAACGGCAATTGTCATATCGATCGTCATTGTGTTGAACGGCATCCTGGCGATCTCCAAATTGGCGATCAGCCAGTATCCTGACATCACCCCTCCAACGGTACAGATCTCGGGAATCTACAACGGCGCCGACGCGCAGACCGTCGAGCAGACCGTCACGACGCCGATCGAATCGCAAGTGAACGGCACCCCCGGCATGGCCTATATGCAGGGGAACAGCACGAGCGACGGCCGGAGCACGATCAATGTGACGCTGAACGTCGGAACGGACCCGAATATCGCGGCGCTCGACATTCAAAACAGAGTCGGGATCGCGACGCCTCAATTGCCCGACGACGTCAAGCGTCTCGGATTAACGACGAGAAAACGGAACCCAAGCATTCTTCTTCTGGTCGCCATTTTTTCTCCGAACGGCACGCACGGCGTGACCTTCCTCGACAACTACACGAATATTTTCATCAGGGACGCGCTCCTGCGCGTGAACGGGGTCGGCGATGTCTTCACTCGCGCCGATGATTTCAGCATGCGCATCTGGCTGGAGCCCGATAAACTGGCACAGGTCGGCCTGACCGCGAACGATGTCGTCAACGCGCTGGCAGAGCAGAATGTGCAGATCGCCGCCGGTTCCGTCGGAGCCCCGCCGCAGTCGTCCAGCCAGGCGTTCGAGTACTCCGTCTTCACAAACAGCCGGCTCACGACCGAAGAGCAGTTTCGGGAGATCATCGTTCGGGCCAACCCGCGTATGGGGGCGGTCGTTCATCTGAAGGACGTTGCGCGCGTTCAGCTGGGAAAGTTCAGCTACTCGAGCAATTCGTTCGTGGACGGCAAGCGCGCTTCCTATCTCCTCGTGTATCAGGCGCCGGGGAGCAACGCCCTCGAGGTCGCCAACGGCATCTATGCCACCATGGACGAATTGAAAAAGTCCTTTCCGAAGGATGTCGATTACGTTGTTCCGTTTGAATCCGTCTCCGTCGTTAAAGTGTCGATCAACGAAGTGGTATGGACGCTGGTCGAAGCGCTCGGTCTCGTCGTTCTTGTCGTTTTTCTTTTTCTCCAAAGCTGGCGCGCGACGCTCATTCCCGTGCTGGCGATCCCCGTGTCGATCATCGGCACCTTTGCGTTCTTTCTTCCGCTCGGATTTACCATCAACACGCTGACGATGTTCGGGTTCGTGCTCGCGATCGGCATCGTCGTCGACGACGCCATCATCGTCGTCGAGGCTGTTCAGCACTACATCGACCACGAGAAGATGACGGCCAAGGAGGCCACCCACAGTGCGATGAAGGATATTTCGGGACCCGTTGTGGCGATCGCATTGATCCTCGCGGCCGTTTTTGTTCCGGTCGGGTTCATCCCCGGGATCGTGGGGCGGCTCTATCAGCAGTTTGCCATCACGATCGCGATCTCGGTGTTGATTTCCGCGTTCATCGCCCTCTCTCTCACTCCGGCATTGTGCTCCCTCTTCCTGAAACCCACGGTGGTGGGGGCAAATTCGAAGGGGCTCAACGGATTATTTTTCAGGTTCAATGCCTGGTTTGAAAGGACGACGCATTCTTACTCCCTGGGCGTCAAGCGGTGCATCGAGAAGGCCCCCGTTGTTATCATTTTCTTGATCTGTCTTTATGCAGGAACGGCGATCCTCTTCAAGAACAAGCCGACCGGATTTATCCCGACGGAAGACGAAGGCCGCCTGTACATCACGTTTGAATTGCCCGAAGCGTCGTCCACCACGAGAAGCCTTGACGTGCTGAACAGCATGATGGGCATTCTTCAGTCGACGCCGGGCATTGCGCATTTTGCTGCGTTGGGCGGTCTGAACGTGGTCACCTTCGCGACCAAATCGAACAGCGGCACGGTGTTCGCTCAGTTGAAGCCGTGGGATGAGAGGACGGATAAATCGCTGCAGCTCAGCGCCCTGATCGCCACTCTGCAGCAGAAGCTTTCGTCGATCAAGAGCGCCAACGTCGTTGTGATCTCGCCGCCGGCTATTCCAGGACTGGGGGCGACCGGCGGGTTCACGTTCGAGCTCGAGCAGCACGAGAGTACGGACAACATCAAGCAATTCGAGAATGTCGTGCAGACATTCGTCGCCGAGGCGAACAAGCGCCCGGAACTCAGCCGCGTGTTTTCGTTCTTTACGGCCCGTACGCCCGGCTTCCAATTGGATGTGGACAGGGATCAATGCAAAAAACTCGGCATTTCGATCGCCGACGTGTATTCCACGATCCAGACATACCTCGGCAGCCGTTATGTGAACGACTTTTCAATCTACGGACGCAATTTTCACGTCGTGGCACAGGCAGACACGATCTACCGCGCGGACATTCAGAACTTGTCGAAATACTATGTGAAGAATTCCGAGGGGAATATGATCCCGCTGAGCACGCTGACGACCTACAAGCTCACCGAAAGCGCCCCCATGATCTCTCACTATAATCTCTTCCGCACGGCGGAGATCAATGGCTCGGCGGCTCCGGGGTACAGCAGCGGCGAGGCGATCGAAGCGCTACGGGAAGTTGCGGCCAAAGTTCTCCCATCCGATTACGGCTATGAATTTTCCGGATTGTCGCGGGAAGAGATCAACGCCGGAAGCAGCACGATAACGATCTTTGCGACGTCGATGCTGTTCGTCTTTCTTTTCCTGACTGCGCTGTACGAAAGCTGGTCGGTTCCGTTCGCCGTCATTCTGGCCGTTCCCATCGGAGCGTTTGGTGCGATCCTCACTCTCTTCTTGATTCCGCGATTGAGCAACAACGTGTACGCACAGATCGGCCTCGTCACCCTGATCGGTCTTGCCGCCAAAAATGCGATCCTGATCGTAGAATTTGCCAAAGAGCGCGTTGACAGGGGAATGCCGATGGTGGATGCAACGATCGAGGCCGTGAAGCTGCGTTTGCGTCCGATTCTCATGACCTCGCTGGCGTTCATCTTCGGCGTCTCGCCGCTGGCGTTTGCGGAAGGGGCCGGAGCTCAGGCGAGAGCGACGATAGGATGGACGGTCCTCGGCGGAATGCTTTCAGCCACGACGCTTGCTATTTTCATCGTGCCGGTGTTGTTCATTACGATCACCAAGATCGCTTACAGCAAGGAAAAGCTGGAAGAATTGCGTCTGAAAGGGTTGGAAGCGTCTGGAAAGATACCGGGCGAAGACCTCTGACGATTCACGACGGAACGGCTCGCTTACTGATTCATCTTATTGAACGATTCTTCCGAAACGTCCTGCTGTTCGTCTCTCGAATATCCGGGACAGAGGCTGATATCGTTGAGCAGCATTTTGCTGTGCTCGATGTCGATCTTATCGGTTCGTAACCTCAGAGGGAGCGTCGGTACCTTCCGCAAAAAATCTTTTCCCATCTCGATATCCGCGTCGTTCTTCGTATCAAGTCCCCGTGTGATCAACGCGACGCCGTATTCCTTGACGATCTCGATTCTTGTCGAGTCGAGTTCATACGCTCTCTTGCAGTAGTAGACGGCCTTGTCCAGGTCGCCGCTGATGCCGAAGATCCACCGAAGCATGAAGAACGTCGGGCAGAGGCGGTAGTACACCCCGAGGGCAACGCAGCTCGAGGCCTGGAGGTTCTCGCCGTTCGGCGTTGTATAGTCGGACTTGCGGTCCACCGAAATAAGCCAGTCGTTTTCGATCTGCTTGGCGGTGAAAAGTTCGGAGAGGACTCCCTTTGTGGTGGCCCTTCTTGCGTTCGCTAACCCCCGCATAAAATAGCATTCCCCTTTATCGGGAGCGCAGCGGATCCCCTCCTCCGCGATCCGCACCATCGTGTCGTAGATCTCGATCTTCTTGTCCTTCTCATCCGACTTTTTCACGTCGAGCTTCTCGCCGATCTCATAATAATCGAGGCACATCATCGCCCGGACCAAGAAATCATCCGGCTTGTACTTCAGCGCCGAATCGCATTCCTGGAGCGATTCCTCGAACTCAAACTTGCCGAGATGATAATCCGCTTTCTTGAAATGGACGTTGTATAAATGCTCGTCGGGCTGGGAAACGGCAGTCTCCGCGGTTACGAAGATCATACCGACAATAAATACGAAACAGCTCGCCGTAAAATTCTTCATCCTCTCCTCAAGGCAATGGTGTTTGAAAACGGCAAAGTGATTGCTGAATATAAATCAGCCGATCCTTCTCTGCAAGAGAATTATTTCAGCAGGATCATTTTTTTCTGGAGACGAACATCGCCGGCGGTCAATCGATAAAAATAGACCCCGCTGGCGAAATTCTGGCCGGTCCATGGATATTGATATGTCCCCGGGATCTGCTGTTCGCTCACGAGCGTCGCTATTTCCCTTCCAAGAACATCATAGATCTTGAGCGTGACGTACCCCGCATGGGCGAGCTGGTATTTGATGGTGGTGCCGGCGTTGAACGGGTTGGGATAATTCTGTTCCAGCAGGTAGCTGGCAGGGGCGAAATCGGACGCGGGATACGCCAACTTGACGATCCATCCGTCAGGATCAAGGACCACTGAGGACGGCCTCACGGGGAACGGCAGCGTGAATGTTTGATTCTGGACGTTGTTGAAGAGGCTGACAACGGTATCTTTCCCCGGGGAAGAAATGCGGATATCGACCGGCATCGTGAAGATGGCAGGGTTTGTCCGCACCGGGGCTTGTGCCAGGGTGATCGTCAGGAAGGAAGAATCGTTCGAAGAATTCCAGTCCCATGAATATTGATAGATCGGATAGCGCTCCCCGTAAATCCATTCCTGGAAAAAGTAGCTCAGGTTCTTCCCCGAAACTTTTTCACACGCAGCTTCAAGATCCTGTGTTGTGGCGTTTGAGTATTGAAGCGAAGGCTGGTTTGCGTACGCGCGAATGGAAGCAAAGAATACACTGTCTCCCAGCACATGCCGGAGCATATGCAGCACGCACGCCCCCTTTCCGTAGATGAGGTCGTAGTTAAAAAGAGATTGCGCGGATGAGGTGTCCGGGTTGCCGACTTCACCTTCCGCGGACATCGCAGAGCTGATCTGAAGATTGATGTAGTCCGTGTACGACTGGACTCCGTACGTTTTTTCCAGATAAAGCGCCGTGCAATAGACGGCGAAGCCTTCGTGCAGCCAAAGGTCGGACCAGGTCTTCGCTGTGATCTTGTCTCCGAACCACTGATGGGCAAGTTCGTGCACGACGATCTTCTCATCGAACGTTCCGATGGAGGTCATCGTCTGGTGTTCCATGCCGCCTCTCGCAAATTGGGCTTGGCCGTATTTTTCCTTGATGAACGGGTATGTACCGAAAAGGTTTGAATAAATTCCCAGTGCGCCGACCGCATGGGGGAGAACCGCCGCAGCTGCGGCGTAGTCCTCGGGAAGCACATAGTTGCGCACTTCCATCGAGTCTGTTGCCGAGTAGCGGAACCATTCGGAAAATTGAGTATAGTTCGTAAGGGCCACCGAGATCAGGTATGAAGCTATCGGATAATGGGTCTTCCAATGGTACGTCGTCTTTCCGTTATTCTGATTTACGGTCGAGAGCAGAATTCCTTGGGACGCAGCCTTGAATGACGAATCGCACGTGATGACGATGTCCGCTGAATCTGCTTTATCGCTTTGTGTGTTTTTACACGGCCACCAATCCTGCGCTCCGTACGGTTCGCTCAGGGAGTAGACCCACGGCACTCCGGAATGTGAATCGAACTCAAAGCTCCCGAAACCGGTAGGGACGGGGACCCCCTCGTAAAAGATCTCAGCGGAGATCAGATCCCCCGATTGATATGTGTGGTCCAAGGTGATGTCGAACGAACTGACGGATTGCGCGAAGGAGCACGGCTGACCGTTGACGTGAACCGAATCGATCCGCATGGTGTTCATCAGATCGAGGGTGAGAGTCTGCGTATTGCCTTGCCGGCAGACGCCGGCGATCGTAACGTCTCCTTTCAAATACGACGGACTTGTTGCAATGTCAAGGTTCAGGCCGTAGTATGATACGTCGAACCAATTGCTTGCTGCGGACGACAGAAGCCGCTGTTGAAAGGAAGATTCCTCGAAGGCGAAATTGGTCTTTGACTCTTGCTCGGGATGCTGCAACGATGAAAATTGGCCGATCGACGTCTGGTGAAAAATGCCCATTATCAGAAGGAGGGTTTTAGCCCATTTCCACCATAGACCGCTTGATCTTCTTTTGTCCGGCATCTTTTTCATCAGAAGAAATGTAAGCAAAGAATCTGATATGCAAAAGCTGTCCCCCTCTTTTTGCCTGTAAAGCCCGCGTCTGACACGAGGGATTCAGCCCTGAATTTTTTTCGGCCTCCTGATTAATTATTTTGTATATTGTGGGGGAGTGATCATTTCGTTTATTGAGGAAAAGGCTTCATTGTTCAAAACACTGGTAACCAGATTAAGGTCCCTTTTATTCAGGGAAAACAGCTCCGCCGCTGACCACCCGCCGCAGCCTCCAACCACGCATCCAGCGCCATCCGTACAAACCAGCGTTTCAGATGCTGACCGCAGGAGATCATCTCGCGGCCAACCGGAAGGCTCCGGTTCTCGTCACAATCGAAGAACGAAGGGGACCGACGGGCATCATGCCGGCAGGACCCATCGGGGAACGCAACAGCTTCCGTCAAGCGGTCCGGCGGAGGTCTGGGACAGCTCTGTCTTCACGGTTGCACCTATGGAAGGGAAAAAACGATTCCATGATTTTCAGCTTCCGAACGAAGTTCTCCACGCCATCTATGATCTGAAATTTCAATACTGTACTCCGGTGCAGGCGGAAGTGCTCTCTAAATCGCTTGCTGGAGAAGACGTTACCGCTCAGGCGCAAACAGGTACCGGAAAAACTGCCGCTTTCTTAATCACCATTTTTTCCCACGTACTCAACCATCCGATCGAAGGGAAAAGACCGCTCGGGACACCGCGGGCGCTCATCCTCGCTCCGACCAGGGAGCTCGTGATGCAGATCCATAAAGATGCCCGGGATCTTGGAACGTATGTGGCATGCAGGACGCTCCCGCTGTTCGGCGGGATCGATTACGTAAAGCAGCAAAAGCAGCTGCACGAAGCGCCGTGCGATGTGCTCATCTGCACGCCGGGGCGCTTGATCGACTTCAAGAAAAAGAAGCTCGTCGACCTGAGCAAGGTTGAAATTCTGGTTCTCGACGAGGCCGACCGGATGCTCGATATGGGTTTTATTCCGGCCGTGAGGTCGATCGTCCTGAGCACTCCGCCGAAGGCCGAACGCCAGACGATGTTTTTTTCCGCCACGATCTCTTCGGACGTGAAACGGCTGGCTGAATCGTGGACCCGGCAGGCGTTTCAGGTGACGGTGATGCCGGAAGAGGTCGCAGTGACGAGCGTCGAGCAGATCACGTATATCACCACGCGCGAGGAAAAGCCCACCCTCCTGTTTAACCTGATCATGCAAAAAAATCTTGAGCGGGTGCTGATTTTTGCGAACCGGCGTGATGAGGCGCGGCGCCTGAAGGACCAGCTGGAGGCGTACGGCATCAGCTGCGCGCTTCTTTCGGGGGATGTCGACCAGAAGCAGAGGATCAGCCGGCTGGAGAGATTTCGCGAAGGGAATATCCGCGTTCTTGTTGCCACCGACGTCGCATCGCGCGGCATCCATGTCGAAGCAATTTCGCACGTCATCAATTACAATCTCCCGCTCGACGTCGAAGAATATGTTCACCGCATCGGACGGACAGGACGCGCGGGAGCGACGGGTACGTCGATCAACTTTGCGGACGAAGAGGACTCGCATGAGCTGCCGAAATTGGAAGAGTTCCTCGGCAAGAAGATCGAATGTGTATTCCCGGAAGAACATCTTCTGGTGCCGATCCCCGAAAAATATCCGCGGCACAGTCCTATCCATCGCGAACGGAAGGAATCTCATCAGCACCGACCCCGACCCCGCCGAAGGCGATAATCATTCACGGATCATATAGGAGCGAAGGCCATGAAACGTCTTATTTGTACTCTTGTTGTGTGTGCAGCATTGATCGGCAGCGCCTCGGCGCAGGAGAGAGTCGATACGGCGATGATCGCCAAGATCAAGAGCGAGGGAATGAATAACTCGAAGATCATGGAAACGCTGAGCTACCTCTCGGATGTCTACGGCCCGAGGCTTACTGCTTCCCCAGAGTTCAAGGAAGCCGCGGACTGGGCCAAGAAGAAGCTTGAGGAGATGGGACTGCAAAACGTCTCGTTTGAAACGTGGAAATTCGGCAAAGGCTGGTCGATGAAGTATTTTTCCGCTGAGATGATCGAGCCGCGTGTTCTGCCGCTCATTGCATATCCGAAGGCATGGTCACCTTCCACCAGGGGAACGGTGAAAGGATATCCGATCTATCTTGATGCAAAAGCGGACGACGACCTGCAGCAGTACAAAGGGAAGCTCAAAGGAGCGATCGTCTTTACCAGCGATCCCCGCGAATTGAAGGCACATTTTTCGGCGGATGCCGAGCGGCTGAGCGACGAAGATCTGCTGAAACTGGCGAATGCCGATCTCCCCCGGGGACGCGGCCGCGCCGGAAGGAGAGATACGACCATGTTTCGCGTCCTCCGAGAACGTGCTGCCGCTGCTCGAAAAAGACTCGAGTTCTGCCAGCAGGAAGGGGCAGCCATCGTTGTCGAGAATTCGGCCGGGGATGACGGCACACTGTTCGTCCAGGGAGCAACCGTTCCCCAGCCCCCGAACCTGCCGCCGGACAAAAGGGTGAATGCGTACGACGACGATGCTCCGAAAATCCCCGTCGAGATCGTTGTGGCAGCAGAACACTATAACCGGATCATCAGGATGATGCAAAAAGGAAGCCGCGTAAAACTGGAAATCAATCTCGAAGCGGAATTCTACGACGACCAGCCGGGGATGAATATTGTCGGCGAGATCCCGGGGACGGACCTGAAAGATGAAGTGGTCATGATCGGCGGACATTTTGATTCGTGGCACGGAGGAACAGGCGCCACCGACAATGGCACCGGTTCCGCGGTCTGTATCGAGGCAATGCGAATTTTGAAAGCGCTCGACGCAAAGCCGCGGCGGACGATCCGCATGGCGTTATGGGGAGGTGAAGAAGAAGGATTGATCGGCTCGAGAGAATATGTCAAGAGGCACTTCGGCGAGCGGGATACGGCCCAGGGGGGCACGTACGGCCAGATCAAGAAGAAGCCCGACTATGAGAAGCTTTATGTCTATTTCAACAACGACAACGGCACCGGCAAGGTGCGCGGAGTGTACATGCAGGGGAACGAAGCGGTGCGGCCGATCTTCAGGGCATGGCTTGGACCGTTCGCGGATATGGATGCCTCGACGCTGACGCTCGAGAACACCGGCGGGACCGACCATCTCTCGTTCGATGCCATCGGTCTGCCCGGATTCCAATTCATCCAGGACAACATCGACTATGAAACGCGGACGCATCATTCCAACATGGACCTCTTCGACCGCGTGCAGGAAAACGACGTGAAGCAGGCGGCGGTGATCATGGCGGCGTTTGCGTACGACGCGGCGATGCGCGACGGAGCATTTCCGCACAAACCGCTGATGCCGCTCACCGGAACGAGAGCGCCGTTTTAAGCCCAAAGGAAAAATCAAAAATAAAAATGTGAAATGGAAAAACTAAAGGATGCCGGTATGGAAAAGGATCCATTTTAATCTTTGCATTGTATTTTTGCTTTTTCCACCTTGCATTTTATTATTGTTCCTTGCTGTATCATTTTCTCGATGAAAACCGTCGTTGTCTTTAGTGGTGCGGGGCTGTCAGCTGAAAGCGGCATTCCGACTTTTCGCGATTCCGGCGGATTGTGGGATCAGCATCGCATCGAGGATGTTGCTTCTCCGGAAGGATGGGAACGCAACAAGCATCTCGTCCTCAACTTCTACGAGCAGCGTTTTCTTCGGGGAATGGAGTGCAAGCCGAATCCGGCCCATGAAGCGATCGCCCGTCTCGCCTCCCGGTACGATGTCGTGAACATCACGCAGAACATCGACACGCTCCTTGAACGCGCCGGCTCGAAGAACGTCTGGCACCTCCACGGGAGGATCGACCATCAGAAGTGCGAACGGCATTATTCCATCCCCGCATATTCCGACTCGTCGTACTCATGCGATTACCGGGCGCAAATTTCATCCCCGACCAAGCTGGGAGACACATGTCCAAAATGCGGAAGCCAGCTCCGTCCGGACGTGGTCTGGTTTGGCGAGGCGGTCGATATGAGGCAGGATTATCTTGAAACACTGACGCGCAAGGCAGAGATCTTTATCGGTGTCGGTACCTCGGCTCAGGTTTATCCGGCGGCCGGCCTGCTTCCGCTCTTCAGGCGGACCAGGGAACGGTTTTTTATCGACCCCCATCCGGCGTATGACATGCTGGACGGTTTCGTAATTCTCAAGGGGACTGCCAGCGGGCAGTTGCCGGGGCTGGCAGAAGAGCTGCTGTCCGCGGCATCCGCGGCAGATCAGGACCCTTCTTGATATCCGTTTTCTTGTCTTGACTTTCAAATGTTTTCCCTTAACTTTCAGCTTAAGGAGACGGAAAAAACTGATCGAGCATTGTTAGAGATTGACAAAGCGGTTGGTGCACACACAAAGTTCCCGGACGAGGGAACGTCAATTCCTCTCTAACAATGGTAACCGAATTTCATCCGCGAGAGGAGATTCGGTTTTTTTATTTCTGAAGTGACCCTATGAAACTCACGTCAAGAATATCAACGGCAGTGGTCGCGTGTTTCATTTGCACGGTTTCCGTCCGCGCCGGGGATACGTATATAGCCAAATATGCCGGTGAATTCATGGCGATCGGCGTCGGCGGACGCGCGCTCGGCCTCGGCGGAGCGTACGTCGCCCTTGCCAACGACGTGACCGCAGGCTTTTGGAATCCGGCGGGACTCGCCCGCATCAACTACCCGGAATTTGAGCTGATGCACGACGAACAGTTCGGCAGTCTTGAGAACTTTGATTACGGCGCAGTCGCATTCCCGTTCGGGGCGAACGATACGACCGGCACCGTCGCCGACCAGGACGGCACACTCCGTCCGGTCATCAACTATAACGCCTCGTCGTTCGGCATCAGTGTGATGCGGCTCGGCATCGACGGCATTCCCGACACCCGCTCGTTGGACACGAACGGCGATGGAGTATTCAACGACCTCGACGGGCGTCCGGATTATTCACAGATAACTTTTTTCAATTCCGCCGACTGGGCGGTCTACTTTTCGTATGCCCGCCAATATTCGGAACGTCTTTTTTACGGAGCGAACCTCAAATTGATCCGCCGCGATATCGGAGACTACCATGCAACGGGGATCGGGTTCGACCTCGGAGGAATTTACCAGCCGACCGACAATCTCTCTTTCGGCGCGAATGTTCAGGATATCACCACCACGCTCATTGCCTGGAATACCGGAACGAACGAGCTGGTCTCGCCGACGCTGAAGATCGGCGGAGCCTATCTGTTCGAAATTTTCGGCGGCCGGCTCGGTCCGTCGATCGATACCGATGTCCGTTTTGAGGGGAGAAAATTTTCGTCGACCGCATACCTGGGACCGGTCAGCTTCGACCCTCACGGCGGAGTGGAATTCGACTACAAAAAAACCGTCGCCCTGCGCGTCGGCTACGACGATACGAAGAACCTCACGCTCGGCGCGGGGGTCCATCTTCGCAAGCTCGACATCGATTACGCCTTCGCGAAGTTCAACGGGGAGGATCAGCTGGGGAATTCACACCGCATCTCGCTTCGCTTGATCATCCAGGAAGATAAATACAGACGGGGAGCCGAGTGATCCTGCCGGAATTGTCGGCGGCGATCGCTTCTGCCCGATGGTTTTTTTGTTTCAGCGCCGGCGTTTGCGCCGTCGTCCTCTCGTCCTGTTCTTCTCCGCGCGTTGCCGCGGTCCAGCGCCCCCCTGCGCATAGCCCTTCCCATAGAGAGAGAATCACTGCGCCCCCCGGCTGGACTGTCGTTCCTGATGGAGGAAAATCGCCGGTTGCGGAGATGTATCTCATAAAAAACGACGGTGACGCGGCAATGGTGCTGGAGGAATTAAAAGCTTCTGCTTCAGCGAGATCCTCTTTGTCGGATGAAGATGTATGCGTGCTCGGCAATATTTCGATGCAGAATAAGCTTGGAGCAGGGGACAGCGACCGGAGAATCCTCCGTCTCCCTTCCCCCGCCGGCGACGGAAAAGACTGCTGCGTTTATGTCTATTCCGAAAGCTCGCTGCTGCGCCGCGTCGTCGTCTTTCGCATGAAAACGAGGATCTTCGAGCTTGAGCTGCGCCAAAACAGCGAGTCCCGTCCGCTCTCGTCCGTCGTCGACGCTCAAACGTTCTTTGTCAACTCGCTATTGAAGGGGGGAGAGCGAACATTATTTCCCGGAAATTGATTCAGCGCGCGGGAAACGCTACTTCGTTTTGAGGATGAAGACGCCGTTCCACTCTTCCGGCGGCGGGTTTTCGAGATACATGCGCGAACGCTCGATGTATAACGACGAGGGCGAGTCGTCCGGGTCAATGGCGAGCGCTTCGTTGAACTTGTTGATCGCTTCAGCAAACTGTTTGTTTCTGTATAACGCCAGGCCCGCAAGATATTTTTCAACGGCAGCAAGCTTTTTGTCGGGGACGCCGTTCCCTTTCCTTCCGAGCAATTCGAAGACTTTGATCGGCAGGGTCTTCCCTTTCACGACAAGGAGATCGAGTTCCCGAAATGCGAAATACTCCTTCACGAGTTCCTGCGTCCGTTCGCTTGCCATGATGTACGTTCCGTACTGCTTGTTGGCTCCTTCAAGGCGCGACCCCAGGTTGACGCTGTCGCCGATGACGGTGTAGTCAAATTTCCCGATCCCCCCCATATTGCCGACGACCATTTCGCCGGTGTTCAATCCGATGCGGACATGGACGTTCGGTTTGCCTTCCGCTCTCCACTTTTCCCTGATCTCCACCAGCTTCTCCTGCATTTCGACGGCGGCGTTGCAGGCATGAAGCGCGTTGTTGTCGAGCTCGACGGGGGCTCCCCAGAACGCCATCACTGCGTCGCCTTCGTACTTGTCAAGCGTGCCGTCGTTCTTGAACACGATCTCCGTCATCGCGCTCAGATACTCGTTCAGGACCAGGACAAGCTCTTCCGGCGGCAATTTTTCCGAAAAGGTCGTGAAGCCGGCGATGTCGCTGAAGAGAACGGAGAGTTCCTTCCGTTCGCCGCCGAGCTTCAATTTTTCCGGATGCGCGATCAGCTCGTTGACCACATGAGGGTTCAGATACTGGCTGAACATTCCCTTGATCATCACCTTCTGCTTTCGTTCCGTCAGGTATTGATAGACCGCGCTGCCGACGTAATTGGCGAATACGGCCGCGATCGGCGGGACGACCGGGATCAGCAGATTGTGGGCGGAGAACGCATAATCGGCCAGCGAGATAATGGCATACACTTCAAGGCCGATGAACAGGAGCGCGATCGTCTCGTAGACGAATTCGACCGACGATTTGATGAGCTTCAGCGCGGAGACCACGAGGAAACTGAGGAGGGAACAGACGAGCGTGTAGACCAGCTCAACCCATAGTTCGGGGCGGACGATGAAATTTTGATGGATCAACGTCTGGAGCGCGTTGGCGTGGAGCTCGACGCCGTACATCAGGTTGTTGTCGGGGTTGTCGCGGGGAGCGATCGATACGGGAAAAATGTCCTTCGATTCGGGAAAAGCGGGGCCGATCAAGACGATCTTGTTCCTGAACGCACCGGTCTGCATCAGTCCGATATCCGGGTCGTCGAACGTATTGATCTGAGTATGAAGCTTCGCCTCTTCATTGGTCGTAAATGTCTCGTCGTCGAGGATATCGGCAATGTCGAAGTGCTTGAAAGTTTTTCCCGCAAGGCCGTGATAATTTATAAGGATCGAAACGTCGTCGTATTTCGGGATGCGCCGGTCTCCGAGGACGAAATATTTCTTCTCCTCGCTGCACACCGTCGTAGAGGGGAGATGAAGGTACTTGTTCATCAGTGCGAACGCGAACGTCGGAAGGAGGGTCTCTTCGCCCGGGTCTTCCGCAAGGACCTTGTACCGCCGGTACAGTCCATCCTCATCGTTCGGCACGTACACGACGCCGACCGAACTGTCCGCCGAATAGAAGATGTTGTGGTAATTTTCGTTCTTCCGCTTGATCGACACGTTCTCGGCTCTGATCTCTGTCTTTCCCGCAAGAACGACGTTTCGGTATTTCTTGATCGCCTCAAAAAGCTCCGTGTCATGCTGCGGGCCGTGCCCGTCGGGATCCTCGAACGTCATGTCTATTCCGATCGCCAATGCCCCCGCTCTGTTGAGGTTGCGGATCGCCCGCGCGTAATAACTCCGCGGAAAGGGGAAATGATCCGGCACTGTCTGGTCAGATTTATCGGAGATGGTAACGATGACGACGTCGAGGGAGTCCTCGGAATAGGGGAGGGGACCGCGTTTGGCGAATGATTTATCGATGAAGGAGAGCTTCAGCCGGTCGAAGAAATGGAATTCAAAGACCGCATCCTGCACGAACACGATGACAAGCAGGGCGATGCCGAGACTGAGCGAAATACGGATGAGCCATGGCGTCAAACGTTTCAATGTCGGCCCGGCAGCAGGATGTTAGAAGTTGATGCGGTAGATCAGGCTGACGTAGGAATCGTTCTTCACGCCTGAGTTGATGATGTACTGATAGTCGAAGGCCGCGTTCTGGTTCCTGGCGATCGCGTAGAGAAGGCCGAGTTCGAGAACGGTCCGCTTGAAATCTCCGAATGTCGGGGCGACCGTTCCGGAGAGCTTAAGCACGTCCTCGTAAATCTTGTACCGGCCGTTGAGCGTAATGGTCGAGTAGTTCAGCGACGAAGACGAAACGACCTGCCGGACGTTGCCGCCGGTCGAATCGAGGGTCACGAGCGGGATCGTGTTCAAGCTGACCGTGTAGCCGACCGATGACTCGAGAGGGAATGTATGAACGGTGTTGATGAGAACGAAGCCGTTGAAGCCTTTGACGTTCTGCTTGTTCGCCGTGTTGTCCATCTTGTTGGAGAAATCCAGGCTCAGCGTCGCATTGTGCCTTCCCCAGTACGAGAAATCGTACGACGACTGCGCGAAGAAATGATTCGTGATATCGTTGATGGCGCGGGCTGCAACGAGCGAATCGGGGTCGAACGGATCGACCGGGTTCGCGTTGTTGTTGTTGCCGTAGCCGACCGTGAAGTTGGGCATGTTCGACGTCGGATAGTAGGAGACCGATGCGTTGAACGTCGCGTAGGTGGTCGTCAATGCAACCTCTCCCTTCGACGTCAGGATCGTGTCCTGTCCGCCGGTGTTGTTCTGCAGCCGTTCGTAGCTTCCGGTCAGGAAGACGCTGTTGCCGACAAGGCGCACTCTGTCGAAAACGTTGAACCCTTTGACGTCCTTTCTCAGCGCGGACGTTCCTTCGGAAGTATAATCCGCGCCGTGATAGATGTATGTTCCCTTGAGGTAGTTTCCGAAATAATTGAGGGCGAGTCCCGTTTCATACACCAGCGCCGAGAGTCCCGGCGGCAGCGGCTGGAGGTTCCCGTTGAGCGTGATAACCTTTGAGAGGTATTTTGTGCCGTACTTCTTCAGGAGATTCTTGGTGTCGCTGCTCAGCTGTGACGTATCGATGCTCGCGTCGGTGAATTCAGGGGCCGAAATATCGACGTTGTTAAGGCTGTACGACGCCTGCCCGGTCAACTCGAAATGGTGGTTGTCAAACGCGACAAGAAGATCGCTTCCCGCAACGACATTCTCCTCCGGTTTCACCAGCGTATCGGCGCTGCCGTACTGGTCCTTTGACTTCAAGTACGTGAAGCCGAGCTGAAAATTCTCTCCGTTGCCGAAGCTCGGGCGGACTGCGGTCAGGTTCCGCTGAAGCGTCGGGGTGGTAATCTGCTGGCTTGAATCGATATCGACCCTCCGGACGACCTGGCCCGACGCATAGTCAAGGTTGAACAAGCCGAGAAGCAGGTCCGCCGAGACGCCGCGGATGCGTTTGCCGTCGACGATCGTCGTCGGAAATTTTGGATACACGTCGCCGATCCCTAACTGCGCGTATTTTGCGTCGATGCCGAGCGAATACCGGTTCTGCGGCTGCTGCGTTGGGTTCTCCTCCGAGGTCAAATAGATATTGCCCGTTGTCTTGAGAATGCCGTACGAAGCGTTCGCGTTGGCATTCAGGCGCCTGTAAGGAGTGACCGTTCCTTTAATATCCTCGTTGCGTCCTTCTGCCTGTGCGTTTCCCGAATACAGAATCTGCTCTCCGGCTGCTGCGGCTTCGCCCGCCGAAATGAGGCTGAACGTCCGTTCGATCGTATGGTACGGCGCCCCTGTGGTGTCGAACACATCCACGCGGATCGTATGGACCCCCGTGGAAAGGTTCTTCGGGAGGGCATCGGCGGAAACGATCGTCAGGTCGCCGGCTATCACCGCCATCGGAGTGAGGTCGACGTTGTCGACAAAGACTTTTGTCCGCTTCCTGTCGACCTCATTGGGAGCGTACACAAAGGAGACCGAGATGTAGACATCCTCCGGCTGAAGCCGCTCCGATTTTTCCGGGCTTAAAAATAATATTTCCTGATCCTTCTGCGACCTGATCGCGATCGGAATACGCGTCGGCGTTGCCTGGGGATTTTGATACGGATAAGTTTCGGATGCGCCCGTTGTCGTCTGAGCCAGGACGTAGGCTTCCATGAACGGCGGCAAAACATCGTCTTCGGGGATCGTCACGACGGCAGAATCGCTCGTGATCACCATCTCGAGGATCCGAAATTCCGTTTGCCCGAATTGACGGTAGTACAGGACAACCCGGTTGAGCTCGGTAGACTTTGCCAGTTCCACCGACACGCGAAGGGGGGCCCCCTCCTGCGCCAGGCCATGATGGATCGCGCGAATGTAGGTATTGATCTGGGAATATGCGGAGCATGAAGCGAAGAATATCGCGGCGGCGAAGAGGCGCATGAAAAATTTTCGGGACGTTTTCCTCAGGAGAAAGTCCATGGCAGACCGGGGAAAGGTGGACGATTAATGGCATCGAATAAAAAACCGCCTGCAATCTAAAGAATGACGCCGAAAATTGCAAGCGGTTTTTCGCAAGTTGAAAGGGAATCCGATCAATAATCGATGATCATCGTCTTCGCATTTCCATTTGGGTCTGTGAACGGCAGCCGAATTTCGTTCGTCCCCGTGGACTGAACCGGGATCACGATCGGGTTCGATTGCGGGTCATTCGGCGGATAGGTCAGGTTGACCCCCGTCTTTGTCCTGAAGATGACATAGATCTGCATCGATGGAGAAGCGACATCGGCTCCCGGAACAGCGAAGCTGACCTTGCTTCCGGTCAATGATGCCGGCAATTCCTTGTACGCTGAGCTCCCCGAACTCTTATACGCCAGCGCGAAGTACGAGACGACGGATTTCAGCGTGTCCACTGGGACGGACGTTTGAACGAGCTCGACCGTTACACTGAAGTCCTGTCCCGCAGTGACGACCGGAGCTCCGATGGCAAACCCGACCGAGAACCCGCCGGTCGAAGAGGTTCCGTTAGCCGACGTTCCGCCTCCGCCTCCGCTTCCTAGTGCTCCCTGCAGTTTCTGCAGTTCCTCAGGCGAGGTTTTCTTTATTTCAATTTTCCCGTTGGCATACGAGTACGCCGTTTGTCCGGGCGTGACGTTGACCGACTGGTTTGACCTGTTGTTCGTGAAAAGGACGATACCGGCCCCGAGAATCAGCTCGTCCGTGCTGTCAGACCCTGTGATCAGCATCCCTTGCGTGCCTCGGATCGACGCTACCGATGTCGGCGTCGAAAATTCGAATTTTTCGTTTTCCCTCTTCTTGACGTCAAACGTCAATTCGCCCCTGTCGAGGTTGACATCTTTGGAAAATTCTTTATTGGCGGTCAATTCGGCGTGGATGGTGATCTGGGAATTTTCCTGAAGCCGCAGGATCGAATTTTCGATGAACTTGATGACCACAAAGGAATTCGCGCCGGTCCTGACCTGGTCTCCCGATAGGAGGGGAGTTGCGGGAGCGGCTTTCGTCCAGGTCTTTCCCTCTTTTAAGAACTCGACGGTTCCGACCGGCTTGTAAATCAGAGCGACCGGCTTATCAGGATCGAACGCCGGAGCCGCGACCGCCGAGCCGATCGACGAAACAACGGCTGCCAGCAAAAGGATGAACAATGTTCTCATGGAATATTCTCCGAAAGTCAGTGCTCTTTGATTACTCGAAATGGATTGATTTGATATTGTTCTTATTCTGAGTAAGGATCAGTTGAAGCTCTTGCGGCGACAACGAAATTCCATTCAGCGTCATGTGCGAGCTGTCAAGGACAAGCTTCTGGTCCTGGACCAGGCTCATAATATCCTGGAATGTGCCGCCGCTCAAAGTCATTTGCAGCAGGTTCAAGACCAACGCTCCTTGCGGATCGGCAATGCGGAACAGCCTGAGCGTTCTGAGAGGATCGATCTTGTAGCCGAATGCAGTCCTGATACCGTCCAGCTCGATCACGTACGATTTTCCGCGCTCAAGCGGACGTGGTCCTTTTAAGATCGTGACACCCGGTCCGGCGACCGGCGCTTGAGGGTACGTCAAAATCGTAAGGTTGCCGGAGAGCTGCCGGTCGATCTGAACCTGGAAGTACGGGTCGGCCGCCGAAATCGCGTCTTCAAGCGACTGCTGTTCTGCCCGCTTCTCGTAGATCGTGATCATCACGCCATGTGTATCATACGCCCATTGAAATTGGGGGAACGGGGACGGGTATTCAACTCCGTTATCCGACGGCTGGAGGAGCGTGGCATTTGTCGGGTTCGTCACCGTGACCGTGAACGCAGGATTGTTGCTTAGGTCGAGAATTCCGTTCGTCACCTTCCCTTTCCCCGCAACACTGTCAACGGTGAAAACGATTCTTACACTATAGACGCCGGAGGGGACCTTTCCGCCGTTGGTGGGATCCTGGATAATGTTCTTCAACCGTTCCTTCAGCGCCTCATTGACGTTGGAATTGATGTCAATGTCCGACGTGTTGTTTTGTTGTGCGTCGGTGCTCGTGAACACCCTTCCGGTGGTCGGCACGGAAAACGGTCTCGTCGTGTTGGCTACGACGATTTGTTTTGCAGGCGGCCCATCCTGATCGAGCGTCACATATCCTTCGATATGCATATCCACCCAAACGACGGCTCCCGTGAGATTAACGATCCTCAACGAAAAACTCGTCGGCGAAATATTCTTGATCTGTTCGGTGAGCGGATCGACCAGCGCGGTCGCGTTCACGATGTCCGCCTGAGTAACGGTCGGTATGACCGAAATGTATTGGTTGGATTGAGCAGACGCCCGCTGGAACATTCCGAATCCAGCAGCGGTCAATGCAAGAAACAGGGTAACGCTCTTTGTTCTCATACCACTCTCCCGGAAAATTGAAGGCACTCTTGATGACATGGAGTTAAGATACAGGATTAATCGTACACTTCGCTGTGTTGAAAGTCACCGAACGGAACGGTCAAAATCCCGCAATATCGTTGTAAATCACGAAAACCATGAATGTCAGGAGGAGGAGGACGCCCGCCTGCTGGACCGTCTGCTGAACTTTATGAGGAATCGGCTTGCCGAAAATGGCCTCATAGACCAGCATCGCAAGATGTCCGCCGTCCAGCGCCGGGAACGGAAGGATATTCATCACGGCGAGGCTGATGCTCAGGAGCGCCATAAACCCGAGAAAGCTCATCACGCCGACCTCTGCTGTTCGCGTCGCCATCTGCGCGATCTTGACCGGGCCGGCGACCGACTTTGAGAACGACGCTTTGCCGACGACGATATGCCAGAGGGAATTGACGAATAGCTTTGTCGCCCCGTAGACATCGTTCAATCCTCTTGGGAGAGCTTGAATGATGCTGTACCGCTCATGCAGGACCGGACCGACGTAACGGCTCTCGATGCTGATGCCGATCATTCCTTCCGTCGTCGGTGTGATCGCCGTCCGGACGATCCCTCCGTTCCTTCTGAATTCGAATTCGATCTTCTTGCCGGCGTTAGCTTTGATGATCCGTGTAACCTGGAACTGGTTGATCACTTGTTGATGGTCGATCGAGATGATGACGTCTTCCGGCTTGACTCCCGCAGATTCCGCCGGTTTATTCCTGAGAACATCTCCGACCACTGCTTCCGTGGAAGAGGGGAGGAACCCGAACGCTGCGTCCGAAATATCCGGAACAAGCGAATGCGGAACGTCGATGGTTGCCGCTTTGCCGGCTCGTTCGACGTCGACGGTCAGGTCTTCTCCCGCGAAATCGACGTACATCGCTGATTGGATCGCGTCCCAATGGGTGATCTTCTCTCCGTTGACCGCAAGGATCTTGTCCCCTTCCTTGAAGCCTGCTTTCTCGGCGGCGCTGTTCGGAATGACATATCCGACCTCGGTCGTCTGCCGGAAATTTCCGCCGTTGACGAAATTGATTCCCCAGAAGATCGCGATCGCAAGGAAGATGTTCATGATCACCCCGGCGGAGATGACGATCATGCGCTGCCAGATCGGCTTGGAGCGGAATTCCCACGGCTGCGGTTCGTGGTTGACGAAATCGGTGTCGAAGCTTTCATCGATCATCCCGGCGATCTTCACGTATCCGCCGACGGGAATCCAAGAGACACAGTAGTCGGTCTCGCCGAATGTCTTGCCGAACGCCCTCGGCGGAAATCCGATCGAGAATCGGTCCACGCGCATCCTGCATGCTTTCGCGGCGAGGAAATGGCCGAACTCGTGGATGAACACAAGGACGCCGATCGTGATCAGGAAATAAAAAATGGTTGTAAGGAATTCCATCGTTAGCAAACCTTGTGTTTTTTATTCACGACTATAGTCTGTGGACCCTTTGGATCAGGTGCAGATGCTCTCGGCATATCTCCGGGCGGATCCGTCGGCTGCCGCGATGTCGTCCAGGTCCGGACGTTTCATCACGGGATGCCGTTCCATGGTCCGGCAGATCGTTTCCGGTATCTGAAGGAATGAGATCCTCCCTTCCAGAAAACGCTTCACGGCGACCTCGTTTGCGGCGTTCAAGGCCGCGGGCATCGTCCCCCCTTCGCTCAGAGCGTCATAAGCGAGTTCCAGGCATTGGAAACGCCCCGGGTCAGGGGGAAAGAACGTCATCTCTTTCAGTTTCGGAAAATCGACCCGGTCGAAATTTGACTGCGCACGCTCGGGATACGTCAACGCATATTGGATCGGGAGTTTCATGTCCGGTACGCCAAGCTGCGCTTTCACCGATCCGTCGATGAACTCCACCATTGAATGGATGATCGACTGCGGGTGAATGACGACATCGATCATGCCGGGCGAGACGCCGAAGAGCCATCGTGCTTCGATCACCTCAAGCCCTTTGTTCATCAAGGTAGCGGAGTCGATCGTCACCTTGTTCCCCATCTTCCAGTTCGGATGGTTGAGCGCCTGCTCGACCGTCGCCTTTTTAAGAATATCTTTCGGCGTATTGAGAAATGGTCCCCCCGAAGCGGTGAGGATGATCTTCCCTACGGACGATCCCGCTTCGCCGACAAGGCATTGAAAGATCGCCGAATGTTCGCTGTCGATCGGTATCAACGTCGCGCCGGTCTCTTTGACCAACTCCATGATGATCTCGCCGGCAACGACGAGGGTCTCCTTGTTTGCCAGCGCGATCTTTTTTTTTGCTCTGATCGCGGCGACCGTCGGCTTCAATCCCGCAAAACCGACCAGTGAGCTGATGACGATGTCGACATCGTCCCGTTGCACGACATCGAGCAATCCTTCTTCCCCGGCCAGAACCTCCGTCGTGCCGTCGAACCGCTTCCTGCAATCCTCGGCCGCGTGCCGGTCCAGGACAACGACCCCCTTCGGCTTGAGGCGCCGGACTTGGTCGCTCAGTCCTTCAACATTGGAGTTGACTGTGAGATACGAAACCTTAAACCGGTCTGGAAATTTGGCGATGACTTCTATACTATTCTTGCCTATGGAGCCTGTGGAGCCAAGGATAGCGATGTTTTTTTGCCGGGAGTGCAATGACAAAGCCGTTTTGTTCTTTCAAAAAGGTAAGTAAATGTTGAGAGTAAGTCAAGGTAACGGCCTCGGGACGGATTTTGCTTGACGTACGGCACGGCACACGGCGGACGCGGGAGCGGCTTTCCATTTTACATTGCATTTCAAGGCAGTTTCAATTATATTCTTTACTCAAATGAATTGACCACCAATAGCGTGCAGTAAGGAGTTCGTCAGGCTATGCCAATAATGACCAAAATGCGCGACAGTATGCCGGTCGTTCTTTTCGCGCTTCTGATATTATTCGTTGTGATGATCGTGTTTGAGTGGGGAATGGATTATCTGGGCATCAGGTCCGGCCGTCGTGACACCGTCGGCGTCATCGACGGGAAGAAAATTACGTACCAGGAATTTTCTGATTTGGTGAAACGTGCTGCGGAGAATCAGAAAAGGCAATCGTCGCAGGATCCGGACGACGAAACGATGAAGCAAATCCGCGACCAGATCTGGAGCAGCCTGGTGGCGTCGACGCTCGTCGATAAAGAAACGCAGCGCACGGGCATCACCGTATCCGACCAGGAGCTTGTCGATTGGGTGAAGGGAGACAACCCGCCTCCGTTCTTGATGCAGCAATTCGAGGATTCCACGGGAAAGTTCAACCGGGCCGCCTATGACCAGACGATCAACGACCCCAAGAACAAGGATATCATGATCCAGGTAGAGACCGGCTTGCGCCAGCAGCGTCTCTCCGAAAAGATGCAAAGCCTCGTGTTTGCCGCCGTGCGCGTGACTCCGGAAGAAGTGGCAGAGCGGTACGAGAATCAGAACATGAAACTTGAGGCGCAGTACGCTTACTATGACCCGAACAGATTTTTCTCCGACAGCGCGGCATCGGTGACGGACGCGGACCTGCACAAATACTACAATGAAAACCAGGATGAATTCAACGCGAAGGCGACCCGCAGGCTGAAGTATGTTCTGTTCAGCGACCTGCCGTCCTCGAAAGATTCGCAGGATGTCCTCGTCGAAGCGAACAATATCATCCAGCAGACAAAAGCGGGGATCGACTTCTTCGACCTCCAGAAATCGTACGCAGAAAACCCTGCCCCCCCAGCGTTTTTCAAGCACGGACAGCTTTCACCCGAAAAAGAGGATGCGGTTTTTTCAGCGCACGTCGGCGACGTGATCGGCCCCGTAAAGGATTATACCGGCTACCATGTCATGAAAGTTCTTGAGGAAAAGAACGGAACCGATGTCTATGTGCGTGCGCGGCACATTCTCCTGAGCACCAGCGGCGGAGAGGAAGCGGCGATGAAGCTGGCAAACGAGCTTGTGGCTCGGGCGCGCAACGGGGAGGATTTTGCAGCGCTTGCCAAGCAATATTCGACTGAGCCCGGGGCTGCGACGACCGGCGGCGAGCTCGGCTGGTTCGGCAAAGGGAGAATGGTAAAGCCATTTGAGGATGCGGCGTTAAAAGGAAGACCGGGGCAGATCATCGGGCCGGTGAAAACACAATTCGGGATCCATGTCATTAAGATCGAGGGACGCGACAGCCGCGAAGTCAAAATCGCCGATATCGCGCTTCCGATCAAGACCAGTTCGCAGACGAAAGACGATCTTTTTCAAAAGGCGCAGGATTTTGCTTACATTGCGAAGGACGGAAAATTTGAGAAGGATGCAGAGGGATTCGGCCTACAGGTGCGCGAGACGACTCCGTTCCAAAAAGGAGGAGTCATTCCCGGTCTCGGTCTGAACGAGTCGATATCGAAGTTCGCGTTCGAGAAGGACCCAGGGGATATCAGCGAAGCCTTTCAGGTGAACGGCGGCGTGGCGGTATTCACGATCTCTGAAGTTAAAAAAGAGGGCGTTCGTCCGTTCGACGACGTGAAGATCTCGCTGCAGCCGCGCGTGACGCGGAAAAAGAAAATGGACATGCTTAAGGAGCTTGTGGGCAAGCAGCGCGCCTCGCTTAACGAATCTGCCGACCTTGCGACACTTTCCGCAGCCGACCCCCGCGTCAACGTTCAGTCGACGGGAGTATTCTCCCCCGGGGGCATGATCCCGACCATCGGCCGCGATGAGGCATTTCTCGGCACCGCCGTGGCGATTCCTGTACAGAGGATTTCCCAGCCGGTCGAAGGGGAACGTGGCTATTATCTCATAAAAGTTCTGAGCCGCACGCCTTTTGATACCGCTGCGTTCAATGCGCAAAAGAATATCCTTGCCGCGCAGATGCTGCAGGAAAAAAAGCAGCGCATCGTGAACTCGTGGCTTGAAAAGCTGAAGGAGAAAGCCGATATCCAGGATATGCGCGACACGTTTTACCGCTGACCTTGGAGCGAAGCCGCGCCTTGTGGCGCGGCTTCGCTTTGTTTTCCCTCCTTTCGCATTCTGATCTTTGCCGAAAATTTACCGGAGCACGTCTGCTTTCAATTGACTTCATTCGAGCTTCGTTTTCCACGCGATGAGTTTTTGATTTTTCCGCGTAAATGCTTAGATTGATACTGTAGGGTCTTCGGAAGCTTAACCGATGTTCGGCACAACCAATTGAATCACGACGATACAAAACCTGAGGAGACGGAAAGAGGTCCGTTCAATGCCGGTTCCACGTTCAGCGGTGTCCGCTCGCGCCTTCAATTCGGGAGCGTCAGGCTGCTTGTCCTCTACAACAAGATAGTTCCCTCCGAAAATCAACGTCTCTTTGTCCTGACCATTATCATCGGCATCGTCTGCGGTTTCGCCGCGGTAGCCTTCCATCTTTCGATCAAACTGCTTGAAGGATATCTGATCGATCGAGCGCTGGCGGCGCCGTTTCCTTCAGCGGCCTTCTGGATTATTATTACGCCAGCTGCCGGTGCATTGGTCTGCGGTATTTTCTTATATGCAGTAGCGCCGGGCGCACGGGGAAGCGGTATTCCTCAGGTGAAGGTTGCCTACATGCTGAATGAAGATCGCATACCATTCCGCGACGTCTTTGGGAAATTTTTCATCGGTGCGTTGCAGATCGGGGCTGGTTCGTCCCTGGGAAGGGAAGGGCCGACGGTCCAGATCTGCGCCGGCATCGCCAGCCAGCTCGGGCGCGGAGCGGCGTTATCGCGGCAAAACCTCCGCCGGCTGCTTCCGGTCGGAGCCGCCGCCGGCATTGCCGCGGCGTTCAACGCCCCGATCGCCGCGGTCACGTTTACCATAGAAGAAATTATCGGCACGCTGGATCAGACCGTGCTCTCCGGCGTCATCGTAGCGGCAGCTCTCGCTGCGGTCATTGAACGGAACGTTCTCGGCGAGCATCCGGTCCTTGAAGTTCTGCAGGTCTACGGGCTGCACCATGCGTCGTCGCTTCTTCTTTATGCGCTCCTTGGCGTTCTTGCGAGCGGAGCTTCGATCCTCTTCACCGACTCGCTGCTCAGTCTCAGGCGGTGGTTTCAGCAAAATACGTGGCTTCCGGCCTGGAGCCAGCCGGCGGTCGGCGGAGCGGTGACAGGATTGCTTGCCGTCGCAGCGTTGCTGTGGTTGCATTCGGGGGGAATAAACGGATCAGGATATGCGACCCTCTCGTTCGCTCTTGCGGGAAAACTGACCGTGAAAGCGCTCCTCCTCCTCGGCACGATGAAGATCCTCGCAACAGTCTTTTCCTACGGCAGTGGCGGTTCGGGAGGCATCTTCGCTCCGGCGCTGTTCATCGGAAGCATGGCCGGCGGCCTGATGGGTTATTTGGATGTGAGCCTCTTCCATCATGCGCCGGAGGAGATCGGAGCATTCGCGCTCGTCGGAATGGGGGCCGTCTTCGCAGGAATTATCAGGGCTCCGATCACATCGGTTCTCATCATCATAGAAATGACGGGGGGGTATTCGCTCATCCTGCCGTTGATGATCGCCAATATGATCACGTATGCTCTTGTCCGTCACTGGCGCCCGGACTCTGTCTACGACGCCCTCCTGGCTCAGGATGGAATCCATCTTCCGCATGGAGGAGGTTCGGCGGTCAATGGGCTTGACAGGTTGAAAGTGGGCGCCGCGATGAGCGCAAAAAATATTCTTTCGCTGAGAGCCGGAATGACCGTCGAAGAAGCGTTTGAGCTCGTTGCGATTTACAATTTTTCCGCTTACCCCGTGCTGGACAGCGCCGGAAAGTATCTCGGCCTGGTGAGCGAATCGTCGCTCCGCCAAATGCTTGCCGAGGGGAACGGGGGGCAGGAACTGCGCGCCGTCGTTGATGCCCATGCCGACCTCCACAACGATGACACTCTTGCACGGGCGGTTATTCTCATGCATAAATTCGACCGCAGGCAGCTCGGCGTTGTTGAGCACACCGGAACAGGCTTGCTTGTCGGCATGATCACGATGGGGGATATTATTCAGGCTCAGGCCCGCGCTGCGTTGGAAGCGGACCGCTCGTCCTCTCAAATAGCAGGCGCTTCGGATGGGAAGAAAATTTAAACGATTTCTTTTTGCAAGCTATGCGGCGGCCTTTTTATTGTTCTTCGGCCTGCAGTATTGCATGAAATCAGCGCTTGCCGATGTTGCCGGTTACACCGCAGCGTTGTCGCATGACCATGAAGTCATGATGTCGATGCAGGATATCCTCATGTCGCTTCAGCAAGCCGAATCAAATCGGCGCGGATACATCCTCACCAAGAACCAGGATTTTATCCGGGACTATAATTCAGCGGTGAAGTCTGTGCAGGAATCGTTCACATACCTGAGGCAATTGAACGCGTACGGAGGATACCGGGACGACTTTCTCGATTCGCTCGGCACTTCGATCGACAACAGGATCAACCTTATCAGGTCCTCCATCGAGCTGGCGATGACGAACACATCGTCGGATTCCGCTCAGATCCTGCTGACGGGCGAAGGGAAGACCTTGATGGAATCGATCCGCGCGACGATCCTTGAGCTCGTGAAAGAGAGGCGCAATTCCCGCGACGACAGCTACCGTGCTCTTGGGAATGTGAATGGGGAAATTACCGTTCTCTACGACACCGCCCTCGCGGCCATCATTGTGTTCACAATCGGCTTGACCGCCGCGACCTACTATTATTTCAAGAAGCTCAACAGCATTGAAGAAGGGCTGCGATGGGAGTTGTTCCAGGCCCGTCAGCAGGTTCAGCATGCCACCTCACGTTATCAGGATTTGAGAACCGAGATGAAAGACAAACTCAAGCCGGATGACGGAGGAGAGCAAGAGAACTGATAACCCGCCATTCTCTCCCCAAAAATTCCTTCCCCGTTAATTTTTTTTTGCGTATTTTGTCGTTGTGAATTCATGGTTGAGATCTCCCAACGGAGCATTTCGGGACGCGGCATTGTTATGGAAGAAAACAACAAACGGCTGATTATTTTCCTGACAGGATTTATGGGAAGCGGGAAAAGCACGATCGGTCCGATCCTGGCGAATACGATCGGATACAATTTCGTCGACCTCGACCTGTATATCGAACAGAAGAAGAAGCGGAAGATCGGCGACATCTTCAAAGAAGAAGGGGAGCAGGCATTCAGGGAAATGGAGCGGTCGTTCCTGCGGGAAGTTGCCGGAACGCCGCGCACCGTCGTTTCGCTGGGAGGCGGGACGATTACGGACCAGGAATCGCTTGATCTTGTCAAGGATTCCGGGGTTCTCGTATATCTCAAAGCCGATCCGCAATACATCTATAAGCGGCTCCGGACAAAAAGCGATCGTCCCATGCTCCGCACCCCCGAAGGGGAGCTGATGGATGCCGAGCAGCTTCAGGTCCGCATTGAAGAACTGTTAACGAAAAGGAAGGATTATTACGAACAGGCCCATGTCGTCATTCATACCGACGACAAAAAGATCGGCAATACGATAGACGAGCTCGTAAAAATACTGCGGCATTATATTGATGACTAACCCTCGTGTCAGAACGATACGCGTTCCCCTTGGCAATCGAAGCTATCCGATCTATATCGGTCCGCATGTCATTTCGTCCGTCGGGTCCCTGTTTAAACGACATCGCATGCCGAAGACGGCCGTCATTATTACCGACTCGCGCGTTGCAAAGCTCTATTTACGGCAGGTCGAGAGGGGCCTTACCTCATCGGGCTTCAGCGTTCGTTCTGTAGTGATTCCTCCCGGAGAGGCACAAAAAAGTTTACAACGAGCGGACGCGATTTATTCCAAGCTGCTTCGGTGGAAGGTTGAGCGCCAGTCGTCTGTCGTCGCGTTGGGGGGAGGGGTCGTCGGCGATCTCGCCGGTTTTGTCGCGTCGACGTATCAACGGGGCGTGCAACTCGTTCAGATGCCCACAACGCTTCTTGCCCAGGTCGATTCCTCCGTCGGAGGGAAGGTCGGAATCAACCACCCGCTCGGTAAAAATATGGTAGGCTCGTTCTATCAGCCGGCGTTTGTTGCCGCGGATATTTCCACGCTCGATACGCTTCCGACGCGAGAGATCGTCTGCGGCCTTGGCGAAGTGGTTAAATACGGCATGATCATGGATGAGAAATTCTTCTCATATGCCGTCAAGAATATTGACGCAGCGCTATCAAAAAATGAGCACGTCCTTGAGCATCTCGTCGCGGAATGCTGCCGCATGAAAGCGTATGTTGTCTCGCATGATGAACGGGAGAGGAACCTTCGTGCGATCCTGAATTTCGGCCACACGATCGGGCATGCGTTGGAGCATGCCGGAGGGTATCGGCTGCTCAAACACGGCGAGGCGGTTCTATTGGGGATGGTTGCCGAAACTTTTGCCGCACTTCAGCTTGGATGTATCACCCGCTCCGAGGCCGGGAAGATTGAAAGCGCTATCCTCTCCATTCCCCTGCCGCAGAAAGCGCGCATGAAATTCTCGGCGCCGTCACTCCTTGCTACAATGCGCGTCGACAAAAAGGTCTCCGATGGAAAAATTAGACTGGTGTTGCCGGAAAAGGTCGGGAAGGTAACGCTTCCCGTCGCCGTCGGCGAGAAAACGATCCTCGCTTCCCTTTCTTATCTCAGCGGATTCCTCACTTCCCTTGAGTGATTGCGGAGATGGCTCAGATTTGAACGCAGATCGAAGATGAAAAGCTGTGTTCTGTTACTCCATCCCCTTTGCAGTTAACTCCTCTAATTCCTTAACAAGCTGCGGCACAAACCCAAGATGCTCGGGCTTCATCAATGCGCTGCGCAAGACCGTCATCGTCTGTGTGTCGGCGCTGATGTGCGGATGGAGTTTTTTTGCCAGGCCGGAGCTGACATGGAGCAGAGCCAGATAGAGCGGATTTGATGGATGATGCATTGCATCCGAAAATATTTTTTCTGAAAGCTGAGAGATGCGGGAGGCGGCCGGCGATTCAGGATTGGGGAAATACGTGACGATATCCAGCTCCGGCTTCACAAATTCATTGAGCCGTTTGCTCGAGGCAATTTGTCTCGAAAATTCAAGAGCGCTTTTTCTCGTTTTGGTCAAAATGGCCCCCAGTCCGCTGTCGGGTAAAAGGGGAATGCATCGGAGCGTGAACCAAAGAGCCGCTGCCGCAGCCCCGGGGCGGGAACATTCGAGGCTGATCTCCCCGAGGTGTAAAGCATCCGACGTAAAATATGTGTACGGCGAATCATGTTTGTAGAACCTTCCGACCGACGGATCGCTGAATAAGATGCATCCGCAGCCGTACGGCTGCAGTCCGTGCTTGTGCGGGTCGACGACGATACTGTCGCATTCGAAAAGATGCAGGTACGGAGCCGCATTGACGAGCGGTGATTTTTGCCGAGCCAGGAGCATAAAGAACCCCCCATAGGCGGCGTCGGCATGGATGCGCACGTGATACCGGCGGCAGAGGGGGATTATTTGATCGAGAGGGTCGAGTGCACCGAGGGACGTTGTACCGATCGTAGCGACCACAGTTCCAACCTTCCCGGTTTTTAACTCTCGTTCGAGCTCGTCGCAATCGATCCTGCCATAGGCATCGCTGGGGATCTCAATGGCATCTGCTTTGATGACCTCGCACATTCGTTTGTGAGTGTAGTGAGCCGAAGAAGAAAAGGCGATCGACTTGCTTGGATGGAGCGAACGCGACACCCAGAGAGCTTCAAGATTTGCGATGGTACCGCTGCTCGTGAGATGTCCAAGATGAGTTTTATATCCAAACATTTTTGCAAGGTCCGCAACAACCTCGATTTCCATTTTGGCCGTCGCCGGTCCCCCGTCGAGAGCGTGGTTGTTTGGATTGTTTCTCATCGCCATTTGATACGCTGCTGCGGCGATCGGATGAGGCGGCTTCAGCATTTGTCCGGCATAGCGAGGATGAAAGAAAGGGTAATTGTCCTTCATCCTTTCTGAAAATTCGCCGGCGACTTTCTCCAACGTTGCCGGATCAACCTGCAGAGTCTCATCCTGCGTAAATTCTTCCCATGCTGATTCCCACTTGTCTTCATAAGCTGATAAGCGGTCAGACAGAGTTGGATTTTTCATAGACTTTGTAAACACTATTTTTTTATTGGCAATATAGTCCGAGAAGAGTCGCTATGCAAGTCAGCAACTGAGATTGGAACTTGGGAAGTTTATTTCATCCATTACTTCAGATCAAGCCTTAATTTACCATTATTTAATAGGGGCATAACACTCTGATAACGGCAACTTCCTATTATGCGGCACGTAAAACGGAGCTGAGGGAGGTGCCTATGAAAATCGCCTATTTCAATGCCAACTTGAAAGTCGGACAGGACGGAGTGACCCGTTGCGTCTATAAAATGCTCGATGGAGCCTTAGCCCGCGACCATCAGGCAATCGGTATCACCGCAACGCTTCCTGTCGGTCAAACGCCCGTTCCGGTGTACGGCGTCCCTTCGGTCGTCCTGCCGCTCCAAAAAAATTATCGTATCGCGCTCCCCGGCTATCAGCCCTTTGCAAAGTACTTGCAGGATTTCCAGCCGGACATCATTCACATTAACAGCCCGTGTACGCTCGGCTTCGCCGCGGTGAAATATGCCAGGCATTTCGGCATTCCTGTCGTCGCAACCTATCATACGCATTTCCCGACATATCCGCGGTACTACAACCTTACGAGCCTTGAGGATCTGACGTGGCGCTTGCTCCGACGGTTATACAATACCGTCGACCGGACACTTGTGCCGACCACTCCGATCCTCGAAGAACTTCGCGACCACGGCGTTAAACGGCTCCAGTACCTGCCGAACGGAGTCGACACGGCGACTTTCAATCCGATGTACCGCTCAGACGAGTGGAGACGAAGATTTGGCGGCGGTGAAAAACCGATCGTCCTGTTTGTCAGCAGGCTCGTGTGGGAAAAAGACCTGCGCGTTCTTTCCGATACTTTTCGTGAACTTCAATCGAAGCGTTCTGATTTTGAATTGGTCATCGTCGGCGACGGCCATGCCCGCCAGGAATTGGAAACGATGATGCCGGGAGCTCATTTTCTGGGCTACCAATCGGGGAGAATCCTGTCAGAAAGTTTTGCTTCGGCCGATATGTTTGTCTTTCCGTCGACGACGGAGACCTTCGGCCTTGTCACACTGGAAGCGATGGCGTCCGGACTCGCTCCTGTTGCGGCAAAAGTCGGAGGTGCGGTAGAGATCATTCAGGAAGGGAGCTCGGGATTGTTTGCCGAGCCATTGAGCAGCTCCGACCTGACGAGAAAAGTCGAATGGCTTCTCGACAACCCCAATCACAGAAAGGTCATTGCAGACCATGCACTCGCTCGTGCACAAGAGTATCGGTGGGAACGAATTCTCGACCAGCTTTTTGAGAGTTACTCAGAGGTTATCGAGGAATTCCGTCTCCGACGTTTCCCGCGCGCAGCCTGAGTCACGCTTCACCGGCCAAACGATACACGACGAAGGTTCGTTGGCAACAACAAGCCCCGCCGGACCCTCATTTACCATCGCTCATATCTCCGACCCTCATCTCAGCAGACAGTTCTATCGGGAACACATCAAGTCTTTCAAAATTCTTCTGCGGACAATTCTTGACCAGGGGTGCGACCATCTGGTGATCACCGGAGACATCGTCAGCACCGGCGATCCAAACGATTACTATCTGGCCCGGACGATCCTCACGACATTTGGTTTGATGGACAGCAAGAAGCTCACGATCGTCCCCGGCAATCACGACGTCTTCGGCGGTCCGCATCGCGCAGTCGACGTCCTCAGTTTCCCGCGCCATATCCGTACGATCGATTACCGCCGACGCCTTGCACTTTTTGAGGAGGCGTTCGCGGAGACCTTCGTCGGAGTGAAAAAACTGAACGGCGACAACTTGTTTCCCTTCATCAAAGAGGTCGGGCCGTATTCGATCATCGGATTGAATTCTATTCTTCCCTGGTCATTATGGGATAATCCGCTCGGCTCAAATGGAATGCTGAGCGACGAGCAGGTGACGGCGTTGGCGCAATTGCCGCCAGACGATGCTTTTCGGGGTACGATGCCTCTCGTAGCAATTCATCATCATTTCAACGATCTGAACGATGCCTCGACAGACAGCAGTCTCTGGCGTAAGATCGAATCGAAAACGATGCGGATGAAACGGCGCCGCAAAACGCTCAAACTTTTTGCATCGCTCGGCGTGCAGGCGGTGCTCCACGGCCACGTCCATCGGAATGAATTGTATGAGCAGTATGGAGTGAAGCTGGCGAACGGCGCCGGTGCCGTTTGCGATGATCCTGTGAGCATGCTGAAGTATAATCGTCTGACGTTTGAAGGGGGAAAAACCCTCGTGGAGATCAACACGCTGCCGATCGCGTTTCAAACTCCATCGACGGCATTGTCCTTTCATCATTTTCGGTCCGCAGAGCCGCTTCCCAGCGCTGCCCATGTCTAAATTCTATGCTCCCCGTACATCTCAAATATCAGCTCGAGCTGCTGGAAAACCGCGCGAATAAGCTTGCAGAGGGGCGGACAAAGACCGCCCTCTTCGACCTCGATAACACCCTTCTTGTCGGCGATATCGGCGAAGCGGTATTTGTCCAGCTGCTGGCGGACGGGCATCCATTGAAATGCACGTGGGAAGAATATCAGTCGTTTCTCCGCCGCGATATCTCGGCGGCGTACCGCCTGGTTGTCGAATCGATGGCCGGATTGACGGTCCATGAAGTCGAAGAGGTCACGATGAAGGTTCTTAAAAGCCCCGGCTCGATCGTCAAATACGGAAAGGCGCAGATACCCGCTCCAAAGCCCCATCCCGGTATGAAAAAGCTCCTTGCGCAGCTTCGTAAGCTCAGATACACTATCTACGTTATTTCCGCCAGCAACCGTATTTCGGTGCGTGTCGCTGCCGAGGAATTTTTCGGGATTCCCCCCGAATGTTCATTTGGAATCGAGGCAAAAATTGTCGGCGGCCGCCTTTCAGCGACTCTCATCAAACCGTATCCGATCGGTGCTGGGAAGAAGGATGTCTATCATAAGCACATTGGCATGTCGGCGCCCCTTGTAACCGCGACCGACTCCATCAACGACATGGAAATGCTTTCGTTGACCGACCCGGCCGGCCTTTCACTGTGGGTGGGAAAAAATCGTTCTGAGTTCAAAGCGATGAAGGAACAGCTCGGACAGCCGCAGCGTTTCTGCTTTGTTCAACGCCCCCGAAATTATAGTTTGATGAAGAGGGTGCGGACTTTGGGGGAACAGCGCACCAGCGATGTCGTTTCATCGACGGTCTTTGCAGAAATGTGATCGGGGGAGGACGCCGCGACGTTCTTGACCGCGAACGGCAGATGGATCTCGATCGCCGCCGGCAGCGGGTCGCCGCCGAAATTCCCTTCAAAGTGGATCACAGCGCTCCCCTCATCGTTGAACAACAGCGAACAGGAAATGACGCCGAACGATGTCGGGACGTTTTTCATCCTGATATTCTTCCCTTTTTGGATCAGCCTGTTCGCGTTCCCCTTGAACAAAGAGATCACTCCGTTTTCTTCCTTCACCATGCAGCTTCGCAGGAAAAGCACTATTTCCGCCGCCGCCCATCCATGATGGCCATCCCCCATCACGCCCCCTCCGGTTCTCGGATGGATCGCTTCGGGGAGCGAATAGGGGGGGACGGCTTGTTTGAAAACAGTGTCGGCAACCTCCCATGCTTTCGCCACATCTCCTAAAATGAAAAAAGAGTGCGCAATCTGAAGGGTGAGGTAGGCGTTGTATCCGGAGTGGATGATCGGGTGAAAAAAGCCCTTGTCATCCACATACTCCGCCTCGAGTCTTCGCAAGGTATTCGTCAGGTGGTGCAGCCTGCCGTCGAATATTTCCAGAGGATACATGCTCGAGATCGAACCGACGGCGCTTTCGTCGAAGCTGCGGTCCGGCGTCGCCGGAATTATTTTTTCGCCGACGCGCCGCTCCACGTGCAGCAGCGACTGCATGATGCTCTCTTCAAATGCCCGAACTTCTTCGTCAAAGATCTGTTCATCCGATCTCATTCCCAGCGTCGCGGCTATTTTCACGAACGCTTTAAGCCCGCCGAGCGACCAGAAAGTATCCCAGTAATATTGATCGACGGTTCCAAGATGTTCCGCGCTGAGGCTTGCGGGTATCAATCCGTTTCCGGCCTGCTTCCGTTTTCGCACGATCCACTGTGCGGCTCGTTTAAGGTAAGGATACCAGTTCTTCAGCCAGAGATGCTGCCGGTTGAGGAGGAAGTGCTGGTGAACGGTCCAAAGCACTGCGCCGTTCGAGTCCCATTCGCCGTCGGGACCGCGGAAGAAACCGTCGGACGTCAGCCGTTCCGGAAATGCATCGATCACTTGCCGGGATCGTTTGTAAAAACCGAGAACGTCGAGAGCGCGGATCATCGGTGTCGCATCTCTGTACCAGAAATGGTGATAGAGAAACGGTCCCGGCGATATGAAATCGGCGTCGCTGAGTTCTACGAGCGCAAGCCTGCTCGCCTCGAACATCGCCTGAAGCTTTTTGTCCGCAAATTCAAACTGCGCTCCCGTAGAAAGCTCTTTTTCCCATTTCGTCTGCTGATCAGCTTTCCGCTTCTCGAACGAGACGCGCCAGGTCTGTTTTGTCCCCCGCCGACGGATCGCCACCTCATCTTCCAGCGCAGCGCTGTAATGGACCGATCGTTCCTCTCCGGGGGCAAGATCAAACGTGAATGCCGCAACCGCATGTGCCAGTCCGCGGTCGCAATGGGACGATGCCGTCGATCCCTCGGCAAGCATCGCTATCGTTCGCTGCTCGAGGTGACGGGCAAGGTCGCCGTTCTGCAGCGACGAGCAGAAAATTCTATCGGGCGTTTCAGCAAACACGATCCCGGCAGATTTATTGACATGGGCAATGCGGGGATGCTTGAATTCGATAGAAGAGATCAATGCAACTCCTTCCGGATTGAACGGACGGATCGCAATGCACAGCGCTCCCGATTTTCTTTTCCCGCTGCTGTTCGTCACCGAAGATTTCGCAAAGAGCACGTCGAAGCCATGGTTTGTGGGGGCGGCAAAATGTTCGAGCGTCAAACCGATGCCGTTCACGGAAAATCGAGTGGTGATGCACGGAAACATCGTCTCGGTCGTCTGCTCTCCGCCGCCGGTCCTGGAAGGGAAAAAGACCTTATCCTCTACCACCAGCCAAGTGTCGATCGACCATTCGCGGGGAAGTGGGGTGGCTAGACCTGTCGGGTCGACGATCGCTTCATGAAATCCATTCAGGGTGCCGACCATCGTCCAGTTGCGGTGGGTGATGTTGACCAAGAGGGGGTTTTGCGCCCTGGGGATATAGCTTTCGCTTTTCGGGTCCAGTTGTTTATGCACCCAGAAAGGGTAGAGCCAATCGCTCCTCATCTGCAACACGGCGAAATTCAGGAGTCCCCTGACGATCACCGGCGTGCTCAGCAAAAAGAGTTCTTTTGGAAAGCCTTTTCCTTCGACGTCGCTGAATTTTCCAGCTAGCTGAAATTGTTTGATGGAACTTTCCGGCAGCTGAAGCCGCCGGAGCGCCTGTTCCAATATATAAGAATTAAGATTCATCAGGTCGGACTAAGATATCGGGCGTTAATCGTGCATTTGAATATAGATTCAGTTTGGCCGTGATTCAAGCGAGGATTGAGGTAATTGAATGATTCTGAAAGATTTAACAATTCCTTAAAGTAAGTCTAATATCAAGCTAACTGTCCATTTGTATTTTTCAGGCGAGAAACAGGTTGTATTAGGGCATCTTACTTTGGGAGAAGCCATGATACTTCGAAAAAAACAAATAGAGGAGCCTTTTATGTTTTGGTTGGTCCGTGAGATTTTCGCAACGTCGGAGGGGATCGAAGAGGAATTGAAACCGATCAGTGACCGCGAATTTTATACATGGATGGGGGTGCTTTCCGCTGTAATGCTCATCTACGGCGCCGTCTTCCGCTTCTTTGCCGCATAAAAAACCTGCAGTCTATTAAACTTTATTCTCCTCCACCGTGTCCCATAAATACGCTGCGGTGCCTGCTTGTTATGGAGCGGCAGAACCGCGGTCAGTGATTTTTGAAATTTTTCCCGCGGAGTGTTTGTTCAGTTAAATACAGGAGCCGGTATCCCTTTGTAGTTAAGATGTGTCCGGATCGGAAGGAGTGGTTGGCTGAAGGGACGGACGAAAGCCAATCGTATGTAACGTACGGTTGGCTTTTTTATTACACCCGACCCGCAGGGTTATCGTCACATTGATTGCTGCCTTCTGGATTCCGTCTCATGTTTTCTCCCTTGATTATCTTTCCACCAACCCCTACTTTTCATGAATGGATGTCGGAAAGACTTTATACGCGCCGGACAGGAAGCGCTGGCGGTCATGGTTGTCGAAAAATCACAAGACCGCCCAAGATATTTGGCTGATCTATTTCAAAAAAGAGAGCGGAAAAAAGCGGATACCGTATAACGACGCTGTCGAAGAGGCGTTGTGTTACGGATGGATCGACAGCATTGTAAAACCGCGCGATGCTGAAAGCTGGGTGCAGCGGTTTACTCCGCGAAGAAAGGGAAGCCCCCTTTCCGAATTGAACAAAGAACGCGTTCGCCGGCTCATCAAAGCGAAAAAGATGACGCGTTACGGTTTGGAGAGCATCCGTCATCACATGGAAAGGAAGCTCTCGGGCAAAACAGCATTAAAAGAATTTACTCTTCCCAAAGACATTCTTCGCGTGCTTAAGTCCGACCCAGTTGTGTGGAGGAATTTCCAGGGATTTTCGGTGTCGTACAAGCGTATACGCATCGGCTGGATTGACGGAGTCAGGCGAAGGCCCGATGTATTTCAACAGCGCCTCCGTTATTTCATCAAGATGACCGCTCAGAATAAAAAATTTGGGATGGTCCGGTAGTAATTTTTTCTCCTCTGTACTGCCTGACGTCGCATGCAGCGGCGAGCGTTTGGGCGTTGGCTGAATGGGCAGCCGGGGAGTGTAATAGGAATTGCACCTGAGGATCCGATGAACAGACGATAGCAACAATGGTATTTCGTCCATCCGGATTGATGGGTTGAGGCCAGGTCTCGCGGCGAGAGCGTGGCCCTGTGATTTTGCTCACCTGGCGAAAAGGATCGGGATTAAACTCGGCTGCAAAAGAATGTGTCTATCAGTCAGCTTGTTCCAATAGCAGATCATCGTTCTTCTCACAGTAAGGGAACAGTCCATGAAAACATTTTTGAAAGCCGCAATTCTGGCGGGAGCGCTTGCCATCGCAGTCCCTGTTTTCGCACAGCTTCATGTCGGAGTAGGAATCAACATCGGTCCTCCAGCTCCACCGGCGGAGAGAGTCATTGTAAGGCCCTCGGGAGAGGTCGTATGGGTCCCCGGTTACTATCGCTGGGCGCCGCGCCGTCACCATTATGTGTGGGTTGCCGGCCGATGGATGCATCCCCCCCGTCCGCACTCTGTGTGGGTTGCGGGGCATTGGGAGCGTCGGAACAATGAATGGGTCTTTTTTGAAGGGCGCTGGGAGCGGGAACACCCTCGCGTACGGTAACATTTCACAGTCTCTTCGACCATGCTCGATCATCTCCATATCGGGGAATGTCGTGATTTGACCAGGGAGTTTTTGAATGTGTACTGTTGAATCCTGGTGATAATTGTGGCTCTGTCCTGTTGAATCCCGTGATTCTTTGTCGGGAGTTATGATCCATAACTCTGCACCGCCGCGCCTGCACGTGCTGTTGTTTGAAGAATCGACGTGTTGTTCTCTTGCATCGACCTGCAATCCTTCAAAGGGATGCTTCGAAGGAGCGCTCGCTTCGTCGCGCAAAAGCGGCGCTCCCTTCAGAATGAAAGAGACGGTAGTCTGAAGTTTGACCCCCTCGACTTTTTGGGCTCTTTGATGCCCGATCAACGTAGCCCGCCCCCCCGATATTGCAATAGTTTTGTTTATATCGTATTTTACAGATGTTTAGTCCACATCGCCGGAGTTATTGCCGTAATTCGGCGGTCGATGTGCTGCCAGTCGAAAATCTTCACTTCACATTTTTAATCTCATCTATTGGAAAGGATCGTATGAAAAGATTTCTTTTCGCATGCATTCTATTATTGTCCGCAGTCCCCCTTTTTGCTCAACGTTGGGAATGGCCTGACACGGCTAAGCATCTTACCGTTCTTCCGAAGAGCACGTCCGCAAGAGATTTGCAGAGAACGATGTTCGGTTTTACCGCCGGCCTCGGCGTTCGCTGCACCTTCTGCCATGTAGGGGAAGAGGGAAAAGATTTCAGCCAGTATGACTTTGTCTCCGACGCGAAGCCGGAAAAGAACGAAGCCCGCACGATGATCCGCATGATGAACAACATCAACGATGTGTATCTCGCCGAGCTGCACGTTGAGAGCAATTCGCCGCTTCGCGTTTCATGCATGACGTGTCATCGGGGGAGCAACAAGCCGATCCTCTTGGAGGATAAACTCAAGCGGACGTTCGACCGCTTCGGCATCGACTCGACCATCAAGCAGTACCATACCCTGCGGGACCAGTATTACGGAGGTTTCACCTATAATTTTAAGGAAGGAACGCTGGTGCGTCTGGCGGAACTTATTTCGGACGATACGGCAAAAACCACCGCCGCCATTCAGGTGTTAAAGCTGAATATCGAACTGTATCCTGCATTTCCTTTTTCATACGTCCGCCTTGCAGGTCTCTACGAAGGAGAAGGGAAGTCTCAGGAAGCGATCGAGAACTATAAACAGGCACTCAAGCTTGACCCAAACAACTGGATGGCAAAGGGAAGGCTCGAGAGGCTTCAAAACAAAAAGTAACAACGTCCATTATATCAGTTCCACCTTTGAAAGAATCTCAGATGGAAGCTGTGAATCTCAAAACTGCCGAGCATTATAAGTGGGGGGAAGGATGCGATGGCTGGCATTTGGCAAAGATGCCGGGCTTGAGCGTTATTCAGGAAAAGGTACCGGGCGGCAGAAGTGAAGTCCGTCACTTCCATAATGTATCGGAGCAATTTTTTTATGTCCTCTCCGGTGAAGCGACGATCGAGACGGGAGAGAAGCGAGTGACGCTGCATGCCGGAGAAGGGCTGTCTGTTCCTTCCCGGACCCCTCACCAGTTCAGGAACGAATCGACCCGCGACTTCGACTTTTTGGTGGTGTCGGCGCCGCCGAGCCACGGAGACCGGGTGACGGTGTAGTGGCAACTCCCCGCTTTCAGGACGAAGAATCGATCACGATCGCGTTCAAACATTCCGCCGTAACTCATCCTCCGGTGGCGAAATGACGTACCGGGGATCAGCCAGGCAAGCGGACCAACAAAAGTCGGGACCACATTTGTCGAGGAGGTTCACTTGTTCCGTACAAAACAGCTGCTGATGAAAGTGACCGAATATCAGCCGAACGAGAGGTTGGTCATCGAAGCGCAAAGCGGAATGCCGATGCCGCCGACGCAGACGTTTTTCTTTGTGTCGGAAGGAAATGCAAAAAGGATCGATCTTTCCGACGTCATGAAGACGTCTGGTTTTCTCACGATGATGGAATTTATACTTCCGGCCAATTGATGAAGGTCTGGGCAAGGTATTTTTTCAATCTTGACGCACTGTTGGGTAAATAACCATCACGGGATATTGATTGAGGGAAGAGTATGGCAGTGATGTAAGAGCAAATCAAGAAGGAACTTTCTGCTGGAAAACCTTACGTTGCCGCGATCCTTACAAAAGGGAAAAAGTTCATTACGGATAAGGACGGAGCCGAGGGAATGCGCGTTAGGCATTTCGAGCACCTGTGCCAGCTCCGTGCCGAAGGGAAAGCTTCCGTGGTCTTCGGAACGCGAGAGAACTGCGAGATCCGGACCATCGAATTATTTCTATCGTCCGACAAAGCCAAAGTCGAGCGCCTTGTGAAAAGCGACCCCGCCGTTGAAGCCGGACATTTCGCCTTTGAGCTTCATGCGATGACGGGATTGCCGGGAGATACGGTCAAGTAGAAGATCAGTGTGAGCTCGCAGGATCCTCGATTGTTCAAGCCCTAAGTTCTATAGTGTGTTCAGAATGAATGACCCGATCCCTTCATCCTCTTCCCGCCCTGCGGCGACAGCGTTCATTTTTGTCACCGTTGTGCTCGACGTTCTCGCGCTCGGCATTATCATTCCCGTTCTGCCGAAACTCGTCGAGATCTTTCTTGGCGGGGACACGGCGCGTGCAGCGGAAATGTTCGGGCTCTTCGGCACCGTCTGGGCGCTGATGCAATTTATTTTTTCACCCGTGCTCGGCGCGCTGTCCGATCAATACGGGCGGCGCCGGGTGATCCTTATTTCATGTTTTGGGCTCGGCATCGACTATATCTTCATGGCCTCCGCTCCGACGCTGTGGCTGTTGTTTATCGGGCGGATCATATCGGGCATCACCGGGGCGAGTTTTACCGCGGCCGGCGCTTACATTGCCGACGTTACGCCTCCGGAAAAGCGCGCCGCCGGATTTGGAATGATCGGCGCTGCATGGGGGCTCGGGTTCGTTTTGGGCCCGGCTCTTGGCGGCATCCTTGGCGGTATCGACACCCGGCTGCCGTTCTGGGTCGCGGCCGGGCTGACATTGCTGAACGCGATGTATGGATTGTTCATCCTTCCGGAATCGTTGAGCGTCGAGCACCGGGAGAAATTTTCCTGGAAGCGCGCCAATCCCCTCGGCTCGCTGCAGCTCCTCCGCTCTCACCCGGAGCTGTTCCGACTTGCCACCGTCAACGGGTTCTTTTATCTCGCCCATCAAGTGCTGCCGAGCGTCTTCGTCCTCTATGCAGGTTTTCGGTACGGATGGAATGAGGAACTCGTTGGCATCACGCTGGCGATCGTTGGAGTGTGCGGCATGCTCGTGCAGGGAGGAGTCGTGAAGCGCGTCGTCGCAGACTTCGGTGAGAGGCGTGCCCTTCTTGCCGGGTTGTTGTTCGGGATGTGCGGTTTCGCGATCTACGGTCTAGCCTCGTCCGGAATTATCTTCTGGCTCGGCATACCGGTATTTTCAATGATGGGATTGTACGGGCCGTCTTCGCAGGGACTCATGACGAGGCATGTTCAGCCGTCGCAACAGGGGCAACTCCAGGGAGCGAATAACAGCATTATGGGAGTGACCGGTGTGATCGGTCCCGGAATTTTTACATTCACCTTTGCAAGCTTCATTGGAACGCACAGCGAATTGCATCTCCCCGGCGCTCCATTCTTGGTTGCGGTATTGATGTTGATGACGGCCTTTGTCATCGCTTGGAAAGTACAGGGAGAGACAGCCTAATCATTGGGTAAAGATGCAGAATGTCATACTCAAAAAAAGGAGCCGACCGTATCGCAGCGTGATCGGCTTTTTGATTTAGGGGAGAAGGGTCTGCATTTTTATTGTGGGCGGATACGAAGGAAGGTCAATACCGCTCCGATGCTTTCCATCGATGCCTTGATCAAGGTGACGGGAGCCAGAGGCTGTCCGCTTGACTCTCCTCATTGGAACCCCTACTTTTCGATCGGTGAATTTACTTATTAATCATGACACGCTATCAAATTACCACTCTTTGTTTCTGGCTTGTGTCGGAAGTCTTTTGGGGGTTACATTCCGGAGGGAATAAGGAAACCGTTCACCAAAAGCGATCGTTTGTCCGGACATTCGCGTTAGCCGCAATCTACATTGCGTTTGCATTGATATATATTCCTTATCTTTCTTTTGGTTTGCTTGCCATTCGCATAGTGCCGCAGAACGATCTATTTGGGGGCGTTGGAATAGTGTTGTGCGCAGCGGGGATTTCCTTTTCCATCTGGTCTCGAAAGACACTGGGAAAGAATTGGAGCGGCCCGGCAGCCATCAAGAAAGATCATGAACTGATCAGAAACGGACCGTACAATATTGTCCGCAATCCGATCTATCTCGGATCGTTGGTTTCACTGACAGGATCGGCAATGACGACCGGAGAACTAAGGGGATTGTTGGGTGTCGTTCTCGTCCTTTTTTCTTTATTGAAGAAAATAGACGAGGAAGAGTTGCTCTTGCAGGAGCATTTCGCCGAGTTTCCTGAATATTCGTTGCGAGTCAAAAGGTTGATACCGTTTCTCTATTAGTTGGTCGGACGCAGAAGCATGATTCAAAAGTTTTTTTCGCCCCTCTTCATCGCACTGCTGGTCGTTTCGATTCAGCATAAAGTTGTTGCTCAGGATGCGAGAGGCAACGGGATAACAATCTTTGCTGCGGCGTCTCTCAATGAGGTGTTTGCGGCGATGGCCGAAAAATACAGATCTGAAAATCCGGGAGAGGAAATAACGTTCAATTTTGCTGGGTCGCAACAGCTGGTCCAGCAGATCGCAGAAGGAGCGGCAGTTGACATCTTTGCCTCCGCAAACATGAGACAGATGAATGACGCGCTGAACACTGGAAGGGTCGATTCAGCGTCTGTCAGAGTTTTTGCGCATAATACGCTTGTCGTCGTTTTTCCAAAAGAGAATGAGGCGGGAATTCATACATTGTCCGATTTGGGCAGGCCCCATCTCAAAATTATTCTCGCGGATAAAACTGTTCCGGCGGGTGAATACTCGGTTGAGGTTCTCGAAAAATGCATTAAACGGCCCGGTTTTGATTCTACATTCAAGCAGAACGTCCTTCAAAACGTCGTTTCTTACGAGGAAAATGTAAAAGCCGTTTTGAGCAAGATTGTTCTTGGCGAAGGTGATGCGGGAATTGTCTATACCTCCGACGTGAGCCGTGATGCACGGGAAAAAGTCGGCACAATCGAGATACCGGAACCGTTGAACGTCGTTGCTGAGTATCCGATATGCCTCATGCGGACTGCACCGTCCCGGGAGCGCTCTCGGAGATTTGTGCAATTTATTCTGTCCGATGAGGGACAAAGCATCTTAACTCGATTCGGTTTTCTCAGAGTCAAATGATCTTATGCTCAACCGGAATGTTCCTCCTTTATGAAGCCATCTTCTCTCCCCCATAAAATATCTCCCGGCAAGGATCGCCTTCGATGGCAGATTGCGGCAGCGAGCGCCCCGCTTCTCCTCTTTCTTTTGCTCCCTTTGGTTGGAATTATTTTCAGGGTCTCGGCATCGGAGATGGTGGATGCGCTGCGGGAACAGCAGGTCGTTCAGGCGATTCGGCTGAGCATGTCGACGACGATTGTAACAGTATTGCTGACGCTGCTTCTCGGCACACCGGTCGCCTATCTGCTCGCTCGAAGGAAATTTGCGGGACGAACTCTGCTTGATGCCCTGATCGATATGCCGATCGTTCTCCCCCCGTCGGTGGCGGGGGTCGCGCTGCTGATCGCTTTCGGCCGCCGCAGTTTAATAAGCGGGCTCTTTGGCGGATTGGAAATTCCTTTCACCGAAGCCGCAGTCGTGCTGGCTCAGTTGTTCGTTGCTTCGCCGCTGTATATTAAATCGGCCGCGGCGGGTTTTGCTAGCGTGAACCGCGAGCTTGAGCAAGCTGCCGCCGTCGACGGAGCTTCGCGCCCTCAAATTTTCGGAACGATCGTTGTCCCACTTTCTTTGCCGGCGATCGCCGGCGGCATCGTGATGACATGGGCGCGCGCGCTCGGGGAATTTGGCGCAACGATAATTTTCGCGGGAAATTTCCCCGGACGGACGCAGACGATGCCTTTGGCGATCTATATGGGATTCGAGATCGATCTCCACATCGCCCTTGTTCTAGCGATACTGCTGCTTGCAATTTCTTTTCTCGTACTAGCCATTGTGAAAGGGATCCTCGGTCAGCGTCTCAGCGGTTTTTGAATGCAGCGACTCGAAGGCACGGAGGTGCAAATTTTGGGAAAGGGCTCTTTTTGATCGGGATCCGTCGTTCCGCTTTTATTTGAGTATATCATGCGGCTGCATAGATGGACCGTATAACTTTTGACGGCAAATGACGTAATAAAGGTAAAGAAAGCAAAACCGGTAGAGTATCATCATGAGCGCTGAAACAAATCAATCGGAACCGCGGTTACGGGACACACTTCGTGAGGATTTCAGCCGCGGAGGGCATTGGAATACTTTCCGCAAGGAATTTCGCGGCTTAAAAGAGTTCTATATCGATGAGGAGAAGAAAAAGCGCCTCAACGAAATGCCGCAGCTCAAGCGGTGGCTGTATCTCAATTGGTGGCTTCTCAAGAGCATGCTCATGCGGCTTACGCCGTTCCGCCGGCTCGTTCTTGTAGTCGGGATCGTTCTGCTTGTGTGGAGTCCGGTCATCATCATCTCCAACAAGCATGTTGAGATCTCGGATTTTCGTCTCATCGGCGGTGCATTCATCCTGTTGATCCTCATGCTTGAGCTGAAGGATAAACTCCTTGCACGCGACGAGCTCGGCGCCGGGAAGAAAGTACAGCAGGCGTTGATGCCGGAACTCAGTCCGGCAGTTCCCGGTTGGCGGCTGTGGATCTACTCAAGGCCGGCAAACGAAGTCGGGGGCGACCTAATAGACTTTCTCAGCCACGGCGAAAACAGGTACGGCGTCGCTCTGGCCGACGTCTCGGGGAAAGGACTGCAGGCGGCGCTTATCATGGCCAAACTTCAGGCCATTCTGGAAGCGCTCGCCCCGGATTATGATTCGATAGGAAAACTCATCACGAAGTTAAACGCCATTGTGCACCGTGACGGACTTCCGAACAGCTTTGCCTCGTTGGTCTATGCGGAAATTTCTTCGAACTCGGGAGCGGTGCGGTTTGTCAACGCGGGACATCTGCCGCCGATTGTGCTCACGGCAGCCGGTTTGCAGGAAATGTCGAAGGGCGAACCCGCCCTCGGCCTGATGGATTCGACCAATTACACAGAGCGGCAAGCTGATCTGCAGCCGGGCGATGTTTTCCTCGTCTATTCCGACGGGCTCACCGAAGCAAGCAGCGAGTGGGGGGAATTCTTCGGGACAGAACGGTTAATGAGACGACTTCCGGCATTGAGAGATCGCTCCGCCGAAGAGATCGGCAGAACGCTGCTCGGCGAAGTGGATTATTTTGTGAAGGATGCGCCCCCCAACGACGACATTTCATTGGTCATTCTCAAGCGTGTCTGACAGCAGACCGCCTACCCTTCCTCGGTCCTAAGCCTGTATCCGATGCCCGACTCAGTCAGAATCATCTTCGGCTTTGAAGGATCGTCTTCAATTTTTTTTCGAAGCTGACCGACGTAGATTCGGGTGTACTGCGTCTCGTCGACATACGAGGGCCCCCAGACCTGTTCGAGGATGAAACGATGGGTCAATACCTTCCCTGCGTTCTTCACGAAAAGGGCGAGGAGCGAATATTCCGTTGCCGTCAGCTTGAGGACGTCGCTCCCTTTTCTCACCACGCGTGCCGAGAGGTTCACGCTCAGCGTGTCGAGGCTGAATACTTCTTCCTCGGGAAGCGCCGTGCGATGGCGGAGAGCGGTCCGGACGCGCGCGAGCAGCTCGCCCGTGCGGAACGGCTTCACCAGATAATCGTCCGCCCCCGCCGTCAAGCACCCGACGATGTCGGACTCCGCATTGCGGACGGAGAGGATGATGATCGGTATCGTCGCCCATTCCCGGATGGATTTAAGTACGCTCAACCCTTCGATGTCGGGGAGTCCCAAATCGAGAATGATGAGCTCCGGGCGTTCCGTTCCGGCCATCCTCATTCCTTCATTCCCCGTCAGGGCAAACTTGAGAGCGTAGTTCTGCGGTTCGAGCGTCAGCTCAATAAGGCGGCGGATTTGAATCTCGTCGTCGATGACGAGGACAACAGGTTTTGTGCTCACGGCTGTGGAGATGATCCGATGTTCGTGGGAATTCGTAGTGTGAACTCTGCTCCCCCGGAGGGACGGTTTCTCGCGGTCAGCGTCCCTTTATGCGCTTCGGCGAAGCCTTTTGCAATGGTCAGGCCGAGGCCCGAGCCGCCGCTTTTCATCCCCTCAGCCCGATAGAATTTTTCGAACACTTTGGGGAGGTCGTCCTTCGCCAATCCGGATCCGTTGTCCGCAACGACAAAGATGCATTCTTTTTCGACGACCTTGGCTTCGATCGTGATGGAGCTGCCTTCCTGCGTGTGCACGGCGGCGTTGTGGACCAGGTTCGTCAGCGCTTGTTCGATCAAGCCGAAGTCCAGTCTGACAAGAGGCATTTCAGCCTGTACTTCGATAATGACAGTGTGGCGGGAAAGCTCCCTGTCCAGCCCTTTGACCGCCGCGTTGATGAGATCGTGAATGTCGCACCAATCCATTTTCGGCTGGATCATCCCGGACTCAAGCCGCGACATGTCGAGAAGGTTGGCCACCAGCCGGTTGAGACGCTCGGCAGCGATATGGATTTCTTTCGTATGTTCGTTCGTCGACGTGTGATCCTGCGCGGCAGAATTCTTCATCAAGTTTTCCGAGGCTCCCATGATCGCGGCGATCGGCGTGCGCAGTTCGTGCGAGATCGAATTGAAGAGGATCTTATACAACCTTTCTGATTCGGCGACAACGATCGATTTCTTGTTGACGTCGTTCAATAGTTCCCGCTCCATGGCCGACGCAATTTGAGCGATGAAATTGTCGAGCGATGTCTCCTGGTCGGTCGTGAGTTTCTCGTCCTTTGGCAGCCGGACACCGATGACGCCGAGCGGATACCGCGGGCCGGAAATCGGGAAATACGTTGCCTCGGCGGACGGAAGCGTGTCGGTGTATTTTCCGGCTTTTTTCTCATTCCAATATGTCCACGAAGCGACGCCGAATTCCTTCGCGTCGACGGCAAACGAGCTGGCTTCGTGAGGACGGCTTGAGATCTCTCCGTCCGCTTCACCCAAAATGATGACGACGTCGGCGTTAAAATATTTCTTGATGTTTGAAACCGCCGCCCGGATCACCTCTTCCTGCGAATGTGCCGATGAGAGGTCGTTGGTCAGGGAAAAAAGCGCGGCGGTCCGCTCTTCCCGCTGACGAACGGCCTGCCCTCTGGCCCGCACACGGGCAGTAAGGACTCCCGTCACCAGGGCCACGATAAAATAGACGCCGAGCATCATGACGTCTTCGAGCCGGCTTATGGAGAACGTAAAGATCGGCGGGATAAAGAAAAAATCCCATACGATCGCCCCCGTCGTTGCGGCGACAAGCACCGGTCCAGGGCCCATCTGCAGCGGAAGGAACGAGACCGTCAGCAGGACGATCATCGAGACCGTCCTGTAACCGATGAGCTGAGAAAACGGGAAGCAGGCAAGCGCAACCACGACCACAATGAGGGGTGCAAGAAGATATTGGGTGGGAGTCGACTGAATTTTCGGGATGAAGGTCTTTCTTTTTTCCTGGGAGGACGTGTCCTCTTGACCGACAATGTAGACGTCGACGTTGTGGCTTTTTTCGACGAGGTCTTCGATCAATCGCTGCGAGCGGGAGAACATGCTTCGCTTCGATTTTCCCACAAGAATTTGAGTTGCATTCTGTTCCCGTGCGACCCGGATGAGCGCGCTTGCAACATCGTCGTCCGATGTAGTGATGATCTCCGCTCCGAGCTTCCGCGCAAGGACGATATTTTTGGACAATTGCTCCTTGTCGCTCTCGAGCAACGGCGCCGAAGTCTCCACGCAGACCGCGACCCACGTTCCGTTCATGGTGTAGGCCAGACGGCGGGCCCAACGGAGGACCGATACCGAATGTGGGCTGGCGCTGATACCGACGATCAACCGCTGCCCTGATTTCCACGGGCCGGTGATCCGCTCGGTACGCATGTAGTCGCGAAGCTGGTGGTCGACGCGCTCCGCCGTCAGCCGGAGGGACATCTCGCGCAGCGCGGTCAGGTTCCCCTTGCGGAAAAAATTCTGGATCGCCTGCTGGGACCGCTCGGGAGTGTAGACCTTTCCTTCTTCCAGCCGTTTCAATAACTCATCAGGGGGAAGGTCGATTACTTCGACATCGTCGGCCCGCTCGAAGATCGAATCGGGAACAGTCTCCCGAACAAGCGAACCGGTAATTTGTGCGACGGCATCGGCGCGGCTCTCTAGATGCTGGACGTTCAACGTCGTGTAAACGTCAATCCCGTTGTCGAGAAGTTCCTGGACATCCTGGTACCGTTTCAGATGGCGGCTCCCCGGCGCATTGGTGTGTGCGAGCTCGTCGACGAGGACCAGTTTCGGTTTCCGTGCAAGGATCGCGTCAAGGTCCATCTCTTCGATAACGGAGCCGTGGTATTCGATTTTTTTCCGCGGAACAGCGGGGAGATTGGCAACAAGGGCTTCGGTTTCCGCACGCTTGTGAGTTTCGACAATGCCGATGACAACGTCGACTCCATTTGCGAGGGCGGCATGTGCGGTTGCAAGCATGTCGTATGTTTTCCCCACCCCGGCGCACATCCCGAAGAAAATTTTCAGTTTCGCCTTTGAGGCTTTTTCCTCTTCTTTCCGCAGCACGTTAAGGAGTGCATCGGGGTCCGGGCGGGATTGATCGATCGGGGGCATACCGTAATATATTGAATCTTTTTCAGAGTTTCACAGCACAAATCCCGCCAGACGAGTCTCCGAACGGGCGGGATTTGTGTGTGTACGTAAGGTGAACCGTTTTGGTATTGCGGTAATTACGTCAGCCTCAAGGCGACGAGAATCATATCCACCAGCTTGATCCCGAAAAACGGGACGATAATGCCGCCGACGCCGTAGATGAACAAATGTCTTCGCAGAAGCTGGACAGCGCTGACGGGGCGGTATTTCACTCCTTTTAAGGCGAGTGGAATAAGGGTGATGATAATGAGTGCATTGAAAATGACTGCGGAGAGGATCGCGCTTTCCGGCGTTGCGAGCCGCATAATATTCAGCGCATTAAGCGCAGGGTACGTCGTTGCGAACGCGGCAGGAATGATGGCGAAGTATTTTGCGACGTCGTTCGCGATGCTGAACGTCGTCAGCGTTCCGCGCGTCATCAATAATTGTTTGCCGATCTCGACGATTTCCAGCAGCTTGGTCGGATTGCTGTCGAGGTCGATCATGTTCGCCGCTTCTCGTGCAGACTGCGTGCCGGTGTTCATCGCAACCGCGACATCTGCCTGAGCGAGCGCCGGCGCATCGTTCGTGCCGTCTCCCGTCATCGCGACGAGGCGTCCCCCTTTTTGATAATCGCGGATGAGCTTCAACTTATCTTCCGGTTTTGCTTCCGCAAGGAAGTCGTCAACTCCGGCCTCCGCGGCAATGGCAGTTGCGGTCAACTGGTTGTCTCCGGTGATCATCACCGTCTTGATTCCCATTTTCCGCAGATGCGCGAAACGCTCCTTGATTCCTCCTTTAACAATGTCTTTCAGATGGATCACGCCCAGCACCTCTTTGTTTTCTGCGACAACAAGAGGAGTCGCGCCGGCACGGCTGATATCCTGGACCAATTGCTGCACGGCGGAGGGAAAGACGCCTCCCGCTTCCTCGATGTAGGATTTCATCGCTTCCGCCGCCCCTTTGCGGATTATTCTTCTTCCGTTCTTTCCTTCCGGCTGGATGTCCGCACCGCTCATGCGCGTTTGCGCGCTGAAGGGGACAAAGTGCGCCGAGATTTCATTGACGTTCCGTTCGCGGAGAGCGTACTTTTCTTTTGCGAGGACGACGACCGATCGCCCTTCCGGGGTTTCATCCGCGAGTGAAGCAAGCTGGGCGGCATCGGCAAGACGTTCCTTGGAAATGCCGGGAGCCGGAGTGAATTCCGTTGCCATGCGATTTCCGAGCGTGACAGTACCGGTCTTGTCAAGCAGGAGCACGTCGACGTCCCCCGCAGCTTCGATTGCGCGCCCCGAGGTGGCGATCACGTTGTGTCGGATCATTCTGTCCATCCCCGCGATTCCGATTGCGGAAAGGAGCCCGCCGATGGTCGTCGGGATCAAACAAACAAGGAGAGCGACGAGAACGGTGACGGTGACCGGCGTTCCCTGGCCTGCGGCTTGCACGCTGAAAAGCGAAAAGGGGAGAAGCGTCACGCAGACCATGAGGAAAATAATCGTGAAGGCTGCGAGCAGAATATTCAGAGCGATCTCATTCGGAGTTTTCTGCCTTTTTGCTCCTTCTATTAATTTGATCATCCGGTCGAGAAAACCTCCGCCGATTTCTGTCGTTGCGCGGACGATGAGCCAATCGGACAGGACCCTGGTTCCCCCCGTCACCGCGCTTCTATCACCTCCCGATTCGCGGATCACCGGCGCGCTTTCTCCCGTGATTGCGCTTTCGTCAACCGATGCGATGCCTTCGATCACCTCGCCGTCGACGGCAATGGTCTCGCCGGTTTCAACGAGGAATACATCCCCCCTCTGCAGAAGAGTCGAGTTCACGATATCGAAGCCGGATCCCCGTTTGGGACTTTTCAGCCGCTTCGCCTTCGTTTCCTGACGTGCACGCCGAAGTGCTTCCGCTTGGGCTTTTCCCCGTCCTTCGGCGAGAGCCTCCGAAAAATTGGCGAAGAGCACAGTGAACCAGAGCCAGAGGGAGACGCTGCCGATATACCATGCGGGAGCCTCACCTTGGCCGAATACTGCCTGAATCCACAAAGCGGTGGTCAGGACGCTTCCAACCTCGACCACGAACATGACCGGGTTGCGAAGCATGGCGCTCGGATTCAGCTTCACCAACGAATCTATGATCGCCCTGCGGTACATTTCGCCGGTCAGACCAAGAGGTTTTTTCGTCTGGAGCGAGCTCGTCGTCATTTTGCCTTCTTCTTTCGCAGCAATATACATATCAGTGCACCATCATAAAATGTTCGACAATAGGACCAAGAGCAAGAGCCGGCAGGAAGTTCAACGCACCCACGATCAGCACGACGGCGACCAGCCAGAAGATGAACAGCGGTGTGTGGGTCGGGAGCGTTCCTTCGCTTACCGGAACAAATTTTTTGCGCACGAGTGAGCCGCCAAGGGCGAGGGTCGGAACCGCCAGCCAAAATCGCCCGATGATCATCGCTATCCCGCCGGTGATATTGTAAAAAGGCGTGTTTGCGTTTATTCCTGCGAACGCGCTTCCGTTGTTATTCGCCTGCGATGTAAACACGTACAACACCTCGCTGAAGCCGTGCGGCCCGGGATTAGCTATCGAGCTCGTCCCGGCCGACGTTACGACAGCGATGGCGGTGAAGACAAGGACGGTGATCGGCATGATGAGGATGAGAAGCGACGCCATTTTCATTTCATACGTCTCTATTTTATGTCCCAGATATTCCGGGGTTCGCCCGACGAGAAGACCGGCAACGAAGACAGCGACGATCACGAAGACGAGCATTCCATACAATCCTGAACCGACACCGCCGAAAACGACCTCGCCAAAATGGAGCATCACCAGGGTGACGAATCCTCCCAGCGGCGTGAAGGAATCGTGCATTGAATTCACTGAACCGTTGGACGCCGACGTTGTTGCAGTGGCCCAGACGACTGAATTCGCGATGCCGAACCGAACCTCTTTTCCCTCCATGTTGCCTCCCGGCTGGATGCTGCTCGACGTTTGATCGACCCCCAGAGAGGCGAATGCCGGATTCCCTTTCTCTTCCGACCATCCGGCAAGAGCGAGAAATGCAATAAAGATGATCATCATCGCCGCATAGATTGACCACCCTTGCTTCGTATCCTTCACCATGTGGCCGTAGGTGTAGCAGAGTGCGGCTGCAATAAGAAGAATCGCGAGCATCTCGAGGAAATCGGAAAGAGGTGTCGGGTTCTCGAACGGATGGGCCGAATTAACGTTGAAGAAGCCCCCTCCGTTTGTGCCGAGTTGTTTGATGGCGATCTGAGACGCCGCCGGGCCCATTGCCACAATTTGCTCTGTGACCTTAGCTCCTGCCGTGTCCGCCGTCGGCTGCAAAAGAGGGACGGAGACGTACGGGGAAAGGTTTTGCACCGATCCCTGCGAAACAAGGACAAGCGCAAAGACAATGGAGAGCGGAAGAAGAATGTACAAAGTGGTTCGGGTCATATCCACCCAAAAGTTGCCGAGCGTCTTTGCCGAATGCCTGGCAAGCCCGCGGATGAACAAGGCAAGGATCGCCATGCCTGTTGCCGCGGAGACAAAATTCTGGACCGTCAACGCGAGCATTTGCGTCAAGTAGCTCATCGTTGTTTCACCGCCGTACCCCTGCCAGTTCGTGTTGGTTGCGAAACTGACCGCGGTGTTGAAGGATGAATCCGGCGAAACGGCGGTCATACTCTGCGGATTCAACGGCAGGTACTGCTGGATCCGCTGCAGCAGATATACGATCAAAAGACCGGCAAAATTGAAGAGCAGCATCGCGATCGCGTTCTCTTTCCAGTCAAATTCTTCGTCCGGATTGATGTTTGCCAGCCGATAGATCAAGCGCTCGAGCGGGCCGATGACAGGGTCGAGAAAGGTCCGCTCTCTCTGGTACACTTTGGCCATGAATAGCCCGAGCGGTTTCACTGCAAGGGTGAGGGCCGCCAGATAAAAAGCTATCTGCAAAATTCCATTAAGTGTCATTCAAATGTCTCCGGTTTTAATAGCACGATGAAGAGGTAGATCAGAAGGCCGACGGAAATCAGCCCGGAAACGATATAGAGCCAGTTCATGTGTTCTCTCCCGATTTAAATTCGCCGAGATTTTCACAAAGCTTCATTAATCCCCAGGTCAGCAGGAACGATGCCGCGACAATGCCGAGATAAATAAGATCTTCCACTTTATTTCTCCTTTGGCGAAGATTGAATTTCATCAAGTGCGAGATTGAGTTTTAAGACGTTTACACGCGGTTCTCCCAGAAAACCGAGCTGTCTTCCTTCCGTGGCCTGACCGACGAGGGACCGAACCTGCTCTGCGCTCAGTCCGCGAACACGTGCCACGCGGGGAGCCTGATACAACGCGGCCGCAACGCTGATATGCGGGTCGAGTCCGCTTGCTGAAGCCGTTACAAGGTCGACGGGGATCGGCTGCGTGTTGAGTGAATCGACGGCTTTAAGATCCTGGACCCTTTTTTTGACGGCGTCAATAAGGGCGGGATTCAACGGCCCGTAATTTGACCCTGAAGATGATCCGGCATTGTACGCGTACGGGCTCGTAGCCGAAAGCCGGCTCCAGAAATATTGCGGAGCGCTGAACGGTTGCCCGATGAGCTCGGAGCCGGTGATTTTTCCATCCTTCTTCATAAAGCTTCCGTTCGCTTTATCCGGAAAGATCATCTGGGCGATCCCCGTCACGACGAGCGGATACGCGATGCCGGTCAGGATGGTAAAGAGAACAAGAAGCACAAGTGTCGGTCGAAGCTGCTTTTTAAGCATTATTATTCCTGTCATTGTTTCCTGAGAATTTCATTTGCATGTGTCCGATCTGGGCCGCAAAATGTCCAAGCCGGGCATGAGTGATTTCCTTCTCCGGATCATAATCAGGGGAAGGATGTTCATTGGTTTCCGTTGCATGACTTGACTTCTCCCCCTCTTTCCAGGAGAAGTAGGTATGCGCGAGATACGTAAGCACGAGAGCCATGGCGAAGATGATTCCTGACATAGATGGTTCGATTGAAAATTAATTTCGGTATCAATATAGACTCTCGCCCGCCGCGGGACAATGATGAGGATGTAAAAAGCGGACGGAAAAGCATAAAGAAAATGTAAAGAACAGTCTTGGCGACCAGAAGATGCCTCCTCTTCTGCGGTGTTTGAACATCGGTAAATAATTCCCTACCTTAGATCATGCACCAGGGACCATATCACGAGAAGCAACTTCAATGTTAAAAATTGCGACCGAAGCCGCGCTTGAAGCGGGGAAATTCTTGAAATACAACGTCGGTAAGGTCAAGCACATCGAGCGGAAGCAGGGGCAGCAGACAAACCTTGTTACGGAAATTGACAAGCAGGCGGAAGCTCTCATCATCAAAAAGATCAAGCAGCACTTTCCGACTCACGATATTCTTGCGGAAGAAAGTGGCAGTCATAACGTGCAGTCCGAATACCGGTGGGTGATCGACCCGCTCGACGGCACGACAAACTTCACACACTCGCTTCCGATCTTTTGCGTTTCGATCGGTGTTGAAGTGAAGGGTGAAGTTGTCGCAGGAGCCATTTACAACCCTTCGGCGGACGAGTTGTTCACCGCAGAAAAGGGGGGCGGGGCCTTCCTGAATGGGAAGAAAATTCACGTTTCGTCAAACGATTCGCTGATCAACAGCCTGCTCGTTACGGGATTCCCTTACAATGTTAAGGACAACCCGGGGCATGTCGTCGAGCATTTTGTGAATCTGCTGATGGAAGGACAGGGAGTCCGGCGGCTCGGTTCGGCGGCGCTCGACCTAGCGTATGTCGCTGCCGGGAGGCTTGACGGATATTGGGAAGTGTTCCTTAACCCTTGGGACAAGGCAGCCGGGTTGCTGCTGGTGCAGGAAGCGGGAGGCGTCGTTACCGATTTCAAGAACAACCCGGGGAATATTTACGAGCCGACGACGCTTGCGACGAACGGACGGATCCACGAACAAATGCTCGCCGTGTTGAAAAAAGCTCTGTAGCGTTAGCGCATGGCACAACCTCACGCGAAAATTCTCATCGTCGACGACGAACCCGATCTGCTGGAGATCACGGCAGCATATCTGGAGATGGAAGGATACGTTCCTCTCTCGGCGCTGAACGGTCCCGCAGCGCTGGAAATTCTTAATTCCACCGTACCCGACCTTATCATTTCCGATATCACGATGCCGGGGATGAGCGGATTTGATCTGTTCGGGAAGGTCCGTTCCGACCCCCGCCTGCAGAACACGCCGTTCATTTTTCTCTCCGGTCATACCGACCTCCAGCACATCATGGCCGGCAAGGAACTCGGCAGTGACGATTACCTGATGAAGCCGTACGAACCCGAGATGTTGATCTCCACGATCAAAGGGAAGCTGAAACGAAGCCAGCAGTTGAGCGATTCGATTTCGCATCAGATGGATGAGCTGAAGAATCAATTGTTCCATCTCATCTCGCACGAAATGCGCACGCCGCTGACGTCGATTCTCGGGGCGGCCGATATTCTCTCCGCCGATAAGGAGAAATTGTCCCCCGAGGATTTCACTGAATTTTTACAGATGCTGAAGGTCGGGACACTGAGGCTTAACAGGATGGTGGAGGACTTCTTGCTTGTCGTACGGATCGAATCCGGAGAAGCGGCGAAGGATATCGAGTTCCGGAACGCGACCATTTCACCCTTCGAGATCGTGAACCGATTTGCCTCGGTGAGCGAGGACATAAAGAAGAACAAAGGGATCACGCTCAAGATCGAGGTTCCGGACGAATCTCAGGCTCTCTTTATTCATCCGCCGCATTTCGAGGACATCGTTGCCCGCTTGTTCGACAATGCCTGCAAGTTCGCTCCCCCCGGCGCCGTTGTCACGATCGCCTCGCGGGACGAGAAGGATCAATACGTGATTACCATCGCGGACAACGGGAACGGCATTCCGCGGGAAAAGCAGGATCGTCTGTTCGAAAAATTCTATCAGGTGGATCGGGAAGCGCAGGAGCAGCAAGGGGCAGGGTTGGGGCTCTACATCGCGAAGCGACTGGCGGAGCTCAATAAGTGCAGATTATGGTGTGAGAGCGATCGGGGGATGGGGGCTGTGTTTAATCTATCCATTCCCAAGAAAATCTCCCTCTGAGAAGCGACAACGGTCGCCGGTTCAGCTCGCCGCGCAACGTCTAGAATTCTTCCCCCTTTTCTCTGGAAATATCCGCCCCAAGAGCTTGCAGTTTTTTTTCGATTGCTTCATAGCCCCGGTCGAGGTGGTAGATGCGCAGGACCTCCGTTTCTCCCTGGGCACGCAAGCCGGCAAGGATGAGGGCCGCCGAAGCGCGCAAATCCGTCGACATCACTTTCGCACCGGTCAGTTTTTTGACGCCGCGGATCACAGCGGTATTTTCGTTGAGAGAAATGTCGGCGCCGAGGCGGACCAATTCCGGCACGTGGTTGAACCGGTCGAAGTAAATGGTATCGGTGACGGTCGAGGAACCTTTGGCCACCGACATCAATGCGATCCATTGCGCCTGCATGTCCGTCGGGAAACCGGGGAAAATCGCGGTCGTCACGTCGACCGGCTTGATCTCCTTCGGCGCCTGAATTTCGATAGAGGTTTCGCCCGTCTTTATTTTTGCGCCTGCGTCTTCGAGCCTGGCGGTCACCGCAGACACGTGTTCCGGATCGCACCCTTCGATGGTGATTTTTCCTCCGCACACGGCACAGGCCGCGAGAAAGGTTCCGGTCTCGATCCGATCCGGGATTGTCTTGACGTCGGCCGGATGAAGCGCATCGCTTCCTTCGATCTCGAGCCTGTTCGTCCCGATGCCGTCGATCGTCGCCCCCATTGCCGAAAGCATTTCAGCAAGGTTGGTGATCTCGGGCTCTACCGCGGCATTTTCAATCAACGTTGTCCCTTTGGCGAGGACGGCGGCCATCAAAAGGTTTCCCGTCGCGCCGACGCTAGAGATCTTCGACGAAATGCGCGTTCCTTTGAGGCGCCGGGCCTTCGCGATGATGTATCCCCGCTCCAATTCTATCGACGCCCCTAATTTTTTTAATCCTTCGATGTGCAGATCCACCGGCCGCGGCCCCCATGCGCACCCTCCCGGGAGCGAAACTTTCGCATGTCCGTAGCGCGCGACTAACGGTCCGAGGACATAGATCGACGCGCGCATTTTCTTGACGTGTTCGTACGGGGCTTCAAACTTGTTGACGCGAAACGTATTGACGAGGAGGGAGGTTCCCCTGCGTTCGAACGCGACCCCCATCGTTTGGAGCAGGCGGGACATCGTGACGACGTCGCGCAGGTCGGGCGTGTTGTGCAATTCGTATTTCCCGCTGGCGAGCAGGGTTGCGGGCATCAGCGCGAGCGAAGCGTTCTTGGCGCCGCTGATGCGGACCGTTCCGCGCAGCGGCTTTCCCCCACGAATCATGAATTTATCCACAACGATCCTATACTAAAAGGTCTGAGAGTTCATTTTTTGACCTCGGGGGGCCCGGGAATATTTCTTTTCTTCCACCAAACAAACCCTACCGCGAGCATGCCGCACCATGCGAGGATATTGGTCACGAGACTGATCGTCCTTCCGAGAAAGTACTGATCAGGATGGAAGATAAATTCCACATGGTGTTTTCCTTTTGGAACGACGATCGAGCGAAATGCATAATCCGTTTTGTAGATTTCGGTCTGTGCGCCGTCAATGAACGCCCTCCACCCTTTAGGATAATAGATCTCGCTGACAAAGAGGAGGTTCTTCCCCGATGCTTGGACGTTGAATGAGATGCTGTGGATGCTAAAGCTGTCCACGGCGACCTTTGCCGACGTATCGGGGGGCTCGATGGAAATCCCCGGGTTCTTCTCGAAGAACGCAACATGGTGAGGGTCGAACGACATATCGCGCATACGATAAAGAATACCGAGTCCAGAGTCGACCGCGATCGAGTCGACGAACCACGCCCGCTGGCTTCCCGGAGGATAGGCGAGAACTTTCTTCTGCTGCCCCTGGAAAATAACCGGAAGGCCGGGAATATTCTCCTTCGGGTCTGCAATAATGTACTTGGTGTTCATCAATTCCCACACGGTCGGATTCCCGATCGTTGCGACATCGACGATATCCTGGTAGATGCGGATCTTGGCCCCGTGATACCCGCCGATGCTCTGCAGTTTATAGTACGCAAGTGTGTTGGACGGCTGCTCAAGATTTTCAGTGTTCAATACGCGATACAGCGATTTATCCTGTTGTATTGCGCGTACATAATCGGGCGTGGAGAACTCGGCCGTTTGGGTCGTCGCATCGTGAAGCTGCATCGGTTTGCTGTCGATTCGCCATAGATCGAACACTGCCAGCACGATGACCGCAGTCCCGAACGCTGTCGATCGAATGAACCGCTTCCTGTAGGCGTAGGCGAGTCCGAATACGGCCAGGAGGAGGAAGGTTGCGATCAAATAATCGGACATCACGGAATCAAAAAGGAAATCGAAGATCATCGGGCGGACTTGCGCAAGGACGTTCTCCGATTGGCGGCCGATGAGTTCGTTCAGCAGTTTGGACAAGCCGTCGGTTCCGACGAAGCTCTGGTACAGATCCTCGAAGATCCCCCTTCCGACAAATCCGAGAATGAACAACACTCCCGCGCCGCCGATAATGTATTTGTATTTCTTTTCCTCCTCGGGCGTGAATTTTTCTTTCCCCTTGTCGATGATCGACTGCAGTCCGAATCCGGCAAAGATCGGAAGGATAAGCTGAAGAAGAATCAAGATCATCGAGGGGATGCGGAATTTGTTGAATTCCGGAAAGTAGTAGTACATCAGGTCGTAGACGGGAGAAAAATTCCGGCCAAACGAAACGAACAGTGAAAGGGCGGAAACGATGAGCATTGCCTGCACGAACCGGTCGCGGCGGTGGTAATAAACGCCGATGACGGCAAAAATCATGATGACGATCCCCATATACTGAGGGGCGTCGGTCCACGCCATCTGCCCCCAATATGTGTTGAGATGCTGCTCTTGATTTCCAGTCAGGGGTCCTTTGTATGGCTGCCCCCCGAAACCGTACAATGAGGGGATGAAAAATGTCAGGGTTTCGCCGGGACTGAACGACCAGTTTGTCGCGTAGTCGTAATCAAGTCCCCCTTCCGCCGTCTTTGATTGCGCAGGGCCGCGTGTTTGAAGGATCGGGTTTGTTCCGCGGATCGAATACGGATTGTATTCCAATGTCGAAAGATAGATGTCCGCCGACATTGCAAACGACAGCGCGGCCGCTGCCGCGAAGACGATCCCGCTTCGAAGAACGCTGAACCACTGTTCCTTTTTGATGATGCGCACGATGAGCAGATAAAGATAATAGATGGCGATCATCAGGTAGGTGTAGAAAAAGAACTGAATATGCGAGGCGAGCTGTTGGACATGGATGGCGATGATCAGAACAATGCCGTGCCACCACTTGAAGTCGTCGATCATTTCTTCGATGATCATCAGCACGATGGGGAGAAGGCAGATCGAGGCAACCTTCGTATTGTGTCCGACCATGATCAGGATGATGACATACGTCGAAAAGATCGTCGCGAGCGATGTAAAGAGGGCTGCCAGCGGCGATTTTTTCTTGTGGATCATGAAAAAATAGGTCGACACGCCGAAGATAAAATAGTAAAACAACACCGTGGTTCCCGCCTCGTTGCGGAGCACGAACGTGAAAACGTTATGCGCCCATTCCACGAACATCGACGTAAGGTCGTAGAGACGGCTCGGCGCGGCGAGAAGGCTCGCCAACGAAGGCATCCCGCAGAAAATGTACGGCACCCACAGCGGATAGACGCCGCTCTTCCTGGCATCCTCTAAGAACGGATTGAAACTCTGGGAGGAGAGGTTATCGCTTGCAAAAAATACTTTTCCCGAAAAAACCACATCGTGGAAAAAAACGACAAGCGCCAGCAGGATGACGCCAATCGAAGCGTAGTGTTGGAATTCCTTCGGAATAAGCGGCTGTGATTCCGCTCGGGGTTGATTCTTTTGCTTTGCCATGTGATGACGGAAGTTGGTGGAGTGATCTACGCAGCCGGTTGTCCAAGCGATTCGTCGAGCAGCCGGGCTAAGCGTCCGGTAATTTCTTTTCTCTCGTATTGTCCGATCGTCGTGAGGTCCGGAGAAAAACCGGGTCTATTATAGAGATAATCGCCGTAATATTCAAGAATGATCCGTTCGATCGCCGGAACATCGTCGTTACGCGCGGTGCGTCCTGCGTTCGTGCTGCGCAGCAGCTCAGACACCGCCCCATCATGGGCGATGCCGATGATCGGCCGGCGGGCTCCGATGTACTCAAACACCTTTCCCGGAACGATCTCTTCTCCCCCCGCGTATTCGTCGACGATCAGCAGGAGCGCATCCGACGTCATCAGATGTGCAATGCTCTCCGCATGGGGAAGATAGGGGAGAACTTCGACGCAGCCGTCAATGGAGGGGTGGTGGAACATTTCCAGCACCTCGGCGCCGAACCTGCCGATGAACTTCAGCCGGATCTTCGCCGGATCGATCTTTTTCCCGGCGATGAGGTTTGCCACGGCTTGTAAAAATGTTCTCGGATTGCGGACGCCGTACATCGATCCGGTGTAGGTGATTGTGAATGTTTCATTGGGCCGGTAAGGGGCCGGCGGAAAATCGGCGCCGTCAAATCCGTTCGGCAGATGAGCAACCTTGTCAACCGGAATGTCAGGATATTTTCTGTGCAGGTCGAGGAGAATGCCGCGCCATGCGACTTCGACGCGAGACGCCTCCTGAAAGCAGCTCCGTTCGAGGCGCTCGTCGATTTTTTTTGGAAGGGACCATCTGTCGGGGGTCGAAAGAAATCCTGTCCACGGATCGCGGAATCCGGCCACCCATGGAATCCCTGTGGCACGGTGGACGTTGCGTCCGATCACGGCACACGTGTACGGCGGAGACGAAGAATAGATGGCATCGATCCTTTCACTCCTGATGATTTTCTTCGCCGCTCCGACCGCGGTTAGCAGCCAGCCGACGCGGGCATCGGGAATAAAAAAGGTCGAGCGGACGAACTCTGCAATCGCTTCGGAAAGTTTCTTTTGCTCCCCCTTTTTCGGAATGTTGTTGACATCGACTGCCGTCCCCGGTTTTTTGCCAGTGATCCGGCGGTAGAGGCTGTACGGTTCGACAATTGAGGTTTTGAAAATCTTCAGCGAAGGCGGAATTTCTTTAAGGAGTGATTCGTCCCGAGCCGGATAATCTCCATCACGCACGGTCAGAACGATCGGTTCCCATCCGAATTGCGGGAGGTATTTTACGAATTTCAGCACACGTTGCACCCCCGGTCCCCCCGACGGTGGAAAATAGTAAGTTATGATAAGGACTTTTTTCACTCTTGATGAGCGGTCGTTCGGTATCCTCAAAACATAAACGGCTGTAATGCCCGTGCACCACAGCCGTCAAAAGCAATGCATTTCATGAAAAAAATACGAAGAATATGGCCGAAAGGCAACTTAACGGAAGTCCATTCAGTTCAATACCTTAGGCCGGCTTTTGATCGGGCAATTCTCGTCAAACGCAGGCTGATCTGCAGACCTTCTTTTTTCTCTTGACAAAAAGGTCTGTATAGCTTAATTTAAGACTAAATAGTCTGAAATTAGATGAGCCTCATTTTTAGCAAACAATGCGAATACGCCCTTCGAGCAGTTCTGTACATTGCTCTGAAACCGGAAGGGGAGATGACGTCGATCAAAGCGATGGCAAAGAAGCTCGGTATTCCCTACCATTTTTTGGGGAAGATCCTCCAGGACCTGTCGCGGAAAGGATTGCTCCGGTCGCTGAAAGGGCCGACGGGAGGATTTACACTCGGAATGCCGGCGAAAGATATCACCCTTTTTCATATCGTAGAAGCGATCGACGGCGTTCAATTTACATCGCAATGCGTCATGGGTTTTCCTGAATGCTCGGGAAGGAATCCGTGCGCGGTTCACGAGCATTGGGCGGGCCTCAGAGACGGCATCCATGAAATGCTGGTGAACAAACAGATCGCAGAGATGGCAAAAGATATGAAGAAGCCGATGTACGCGAAGATCAGGAATTGACATTGATGTAACCTGATGTAAGACTTTGTCATCTGCAATTATTGAAAATCACGATCGTGACGGAGGAAGTATGAGGGATGGGTCTGATTCGATTCTAACGGAGCAGGACGAACAGAGAACGTCGGCACCGAGAATTAAAAGGATTGCCCCGGAAATGCGGCGGCGCAGAATAGTATTTCCGAACGGAATTGTCTGGTATAAGAGAGTTCTTCGGAGGCTCAAAGACGATTCGCAATTTCTCCGCTCGTCGGTGCAGCTTGCATTTGCGCTGCTCTGCCTCTGGATCGGAATTGAATTTTATCTCTTCATGAAGTGGGGGTTGTCGGGGGGAAGCGAAACGTATGTTTCCAGGCCGTCGGGGGTCGAGGGTTTCCTGCCGATCAGCGCGCTGATCAGCCTTAAGTACTGGTTGGACACATCCATCGTGAATACAATCCATCCGTCCGCCCTCTTCATACTTCTGGCAATTGTCAGCGTCAGCATTGTCATGAAGAAATCATTCTGCAGCTGGCTCTGTCCCGTTGGCACGCTGAGCGAATCGCTCTGGCTTCTCGGCGAGAAGCTCTTCGGGAAGAATATTTCTCTGCCGCGATGGATCGACTATCCGCTGCGTTCACTGAAATACCTGCTTCTACTGTTTTTCCTTTGGGCGGTTTCGGGAATGGATGTTCCCGCGCTCAACTCCTTCATCAACAGCCCCTATAACCGGATGGCCGATGTGAAGATGTATTTGTTCTTTGCTCATCTCTCGACCTTTGCGCTATGGACAATGATCACGTTCATGGTCTTGTCCGTCGTCGTCAAGAATTTTTGGTGCAGGTTCCTCTGCCCGTATGGGGCGCTGCTCGGGATTCTAAGCTGGCTCAGTCCGCTGAAGATCACTCGCGAAGCCTCGTCCTGTGTCGACTGCGAATTGTGCACGAAGGTTTGCCCTTCCAATATTCTCGTCCACAAGGCGGGAAGGGTCTGGAGCGACGAATGCACGAGCTGCATGCGGTGTGTCGAAGTATGTCCCGTGAAGGAGACGCTTCTTCTGCGGACGAGTATCACGAAGAAAACCCCCGCTGCCTGGGTCTACGGAATTCTTGTCGCCGGGATCTTTGTTGCCGTGACCGGCCTCGCTATCCTGAGCGATCATTGGACAAACACAATTTCGTCGCAGGAATATTTGCACCGGTTTCAAGAGATCGAATCGCCGCTGTATCAACACTAAGCAAGAGGCATGATGAGTCCGGCAATAAACGCACCGCAGCCGCGATCCGAAGAATGGGTAAAGTTCTGCTATGCGCTGGCGGCCGATTATGACGCGATGGCCATCGTTGAGACGAGGTCTATTCATAGGATACCGTTTTTCAAGCGTGGCGCGCAGGCTCGCCGCAACAAGGAAATGGAGAAGCTAAAGGATAGGAGATGTTCCGCAGCAAAATTCCTACGCTGGTGATAACCAAAGAGCACGGCTCTTGGGCCGTGCTCCTGGTGCCGATGCTCGTCAGCATTTGCGTTGTGCGCCGATGGTCGGTCGATGTTTGTTTCGCCGTGTTGGCCGCGCTCGGCGTCTTTTTGAGCTATGTCCCCGCACAACTCTTGCTCCGGCACCATTCCGGCCACGCTCAGAAGGATGAAAAACTGCACCAGGCGAGATTCTGGATCGCAGTCTATATAATGACAACCGGAGTGTTCACCGCCCCGCTGCTGCTGAAAGGGGACGATCTTCTCCTCGCAATTGGGGCGGCGGGAACAATATTGTTTCTGGGCAATTTCTTTCTCGTGAAACAGTACTCGAGAACGATCGCAACGGATTTGATCGCAGTGGCGGGGCTTACGCTGAGCGGGCCGAGTGTCTATTATGTTCTGACAGGGACTATCGACAAAACAGCGCTTTCATTGTACGGGTTGAATTTGCTTTTCTTTGGCAGCAGCGTCTTTTACGTGCATATGAAGATTCATGCTTCGGCATCAAAAAGGCCGGAGATGACGTGGGGTGAGAAATTATCCCTGGGGAAGGCAAATCTCGCATATCATGCGTCGGTCATAGCGGTTGCGGCGGCTTTTGTTGTTCTGCACTTTACCCCCGCGGTCGCCTTGGCGGCGTTTCTTCCGATGCTTGTGCATGCTGTTTATGGAACTCTGAATCTTACGGCAAAAGTCAATTTTAAGAGGATCGGCCTGCTTCTCCTCGGACAATCAATCCTCTTCGCTCTTCTGGTGTCGTTTTCATTTCGGAAGTAAGCCGGGGCCCCCGCTTCTGCGCAGCGGCGCCAAATATTTTGGCACGCCGTTGTTACGTACTTAATACGTCCCATCCCCGTTTATTAATTCTCCGGTAAATAGTAGCGCCCAAAATCATTCCTGCGGCGAGGAGCGTGATGCCCAGCGGGACGCTGCCAAGAATGATTTTTCCCGTGCCAAAAAGAAACGCGTAGATCATGACGACACCGCTTATCCAGTTCAGGAAATTGAAAACGCCGTCGTGCTGCGGAACGATGTCCGCGGCTTCGGCGGCGATTGGTTTCCACAGTGTCGCGTTGGGACGGACGCGGCGGTAAAAGGCCAGCAGCGTTTCCCTTGGTTCCGGCTGAGTAAGCATGGTGACGGCAAGCCAGACGGCCGTCGTTGCCGTAACGGTGAGAAGAAGGAGGTAGGCAAATTCTTTCGGCTGGTCTTCGTTGAGATGAAAACCGAATTGAAGGATCATCGAGGAGACAAAGGCCGCCGCCATCGCCGAGATCTCGCTCCACGCATTGATGCGCCACCAGAACCACCGAAGGATATAGACCAGCCCCGTTCCCGCTCCGACCGCCATCAGAAACCTCCATGCGCCGCCGATCGAGTCCATATAGAATGTGACGACGGCTGAGAGGATCATCAACATCATCGTGATCCCCTGGGATACGGTGACGTAGTGTTTCTCGTTCTTATTCGGTTTCCAAAAACGGCGGTACACGTCGTTGACAAGGTAGCTCGCTCCCCAATTCAGCTGCGTGCCGATAGTGGACATGTACGCTGCGGCGAATGCGGCGAGCATCAGCCCCCGCAGGTATGCCGGCAGGTCGGAGATGAGAATGCGGATGTATCCCGATTCCGGGTCGGCCTGGAACGCCGCATCGTGCTGGTAGCGCACGACCGCGACAAGTCCGACAAGGATCCACGGCCACGGACGAATCGCATAATGAGCGATGTTGAACCAGAGCGTGGCCAGAAGAGAATGTTTCTCGTTTTTTGCTGAAAAGATTCTCTGCGCAACATATCCGCCCCCACCGGGTTCGGCGCCGGGATACCAGGATGCCCACCAGTTCACGGCAATGAATACGAAAAATGTGATCAGCGGCATCCATGCGGAGTTCAGGTCAGGAATGAACGACAGGATCGATCCTTGGGCACCGCGGGTCTGGTCGATCTTCTGAAGTTCCCCGACCATCGAATCCATTCCCCCCGTTGCATTGATCGCAAAGACGGCAAGCAAAATAACCATGCTCATCTTCAGCACAAATTGGAAAAGGTCTGTCCATAGAACGCCCCACAGCCCGGAGAGCGTGGAAATTGACGCCGTGATGAACATGATCGCGATCGCGATGACGAGGGCTTCGATTTTGGTAACGCCGAGGACCAGCATCATGATCTTGACGATGGCCAGGTTCACCCATCCGAGAATGATGAGGTTGATCGGAAGTCCGAGATACACCGCCCGGAACCACCGGAGAAAGGTGGCCGGCTTTCCCGAATAACGGATCTCGGCAAATTCAACGTCGGTCAGCACGCCCGAGCGCCGCCACAGCTTTGCAAAGAAGAAGACGGTGAGCATCCCGCTGAACGCCATGCTCCACCAGATCCAATTGCCCGCGATCCCGTTGCGGGCCACGAGCCCCGTGACGACGAGGGGGGTGTCCGCGGCGAAGGTTGTCGCCACCATGGACGTACCGGCCAGCCACCAGGTAACATTCCTTCCAGAAATAAAAAAGTCGCTGACGCTCTTGGTCGCGCGCTTGCGAAGGTATAAGGCAACGCCGAGGTTGGCAGCGAAATATAACGCGATAACGATGACATCGATGATGGTCAGCTGCATTGAAGGCTCCAGGGAATGAGAATCGTACGAGAAGGAAACCAGACTCCAAATGAGCAGTTCAAAAGAGGTCTGAACATACCGGCGGGTGAGATGCTGCTGGTCGTAACCGGAGAATATCCTGCATTAGTGAAACGGATATGGGCCAAAGAAGGAAAATCGTTCACTCTTTGATCGCTTTGGCCACGGTGTCGAAGATCGGGAAAACGCGGTCGAGCTGGGAAATTTTCAAAAGCGCCATGACCTTTTTCTGCACTCCGACGAGAATGACCTTCCCTCCGTGGCCCCGCATCTGACGGTCCGCGATCAGGAGAGCGCTGAGCCCGCTGCTGTCGCAGAATTCCACATCGGTGAGGTCCACGACGAGCGATTTGAGCGTCGGACGGCACAGAAGGATGAATTCTCCTTTCAGCTCCGGCGAGACCGAAACGTCGAGCTTCCGCTCCTTCAGTTTGATGATCGTCTGCTGTGTATTCTTGGTAATATCAAACTTCATTGAACCTCCGGCACTCCGTCAAAACATGGCCATCGTGCGTAACAACTGCTCAAAACTTCGCTGCGGACTCTTCTCGTGGGAGGTTTTGAGCTGAAAATTATAGAACTTATCGCCGTTTTCCTTTACGAAGCCGACTTTCAACGCGGCGTTGGCGCTGCGGCAAAGATACGCCGCATGCAGGACCATCGGAAGATTGAGGTCGAAGACCACGTCAAATTTTTGCCGGCTGAGCTTTTGTACCGCTTTCTTTTTAGGAAGATAGAAAAAACCGATGTTGTCCCTGGTCATCGGAAACACATCGCAGTGCGCCAAAGAACTCGAGAGGTCGCGGAACGAATCGTAGATCACAACAGTCAGCTTGTTGCCGCGGAACTTGTTCTGGAGCGACGTCAGGAGCGGGATCGCCAGCGCACGGTGCTCGCTGTTTTCGGGAACGATCACGAGAGCAGTACGGGCATCGGAATACAGTTTTGTGAACTCCGTCTGCGGGTAGCGGTGCTTGCGAAAATGGAACCGTGCGAGAGCTATCCCTATCCGCAGTCGTGAAGATTCCAGCATAGAAAATCTATCGCTCTTTCTCTGGCTAGGTAAAGTTGCAAAAGGTTTATGTGAAAAGCAAGCCGCCCGCGGCGGAGGATTCGGCGGTACGCCGCTGGTCGTCAGGCCGACGCGAGCATTTTTTGAAATTCTCTCTCATCGACGGTCTGTACGCCAAGCTCGACGGCTTTCTCGAGTTTGGAACCGGCGTCGGATCCGACGACGACGAAATTTGTTTTCGCGCTGACGCTCGACGTGACTTTTCCTCCGAGCGCCTCGATCTTTTCCTTCGCTTCGTCGCGGGCCATCGAGGTCAGGGTGCCGGTCAGGACGAATATTTTTCCCGCGAACGGCTGCGCCGATGATTTCTTCTTTTCGGATCTCATCGTCACGCCGGCGCGCTGCAGTTTGGCGATCAGTTCTCTCGTATGTTTCTCTTTGAAAAAGCGGACGACGCTCTCGGCAATGCGCGGACCGATCCCTTCGACGCGCTCAAGGTCCTCCAACGATGCGCCCTGAAGCCTCTCGATCGTACCGAATGAATCGGCGAGAAGCTTGGCGACTCCCGCGCCGACGAACCGGATGCCGAGGGCGAAGATCACTTTGTGGAACGGCTGTTTCTTGCTCTGCTCGATCGCGTCGATCAGGTTCTGGGCGCTCTTTTCTCCCATCCGTTCCAGGGGGACGATCCGGTCTTTCTTGAGCGTGTAGATGTCGGCAAGCGTGTGGATCAGCTTTTCGTTGACGAGCAGGTCGATGACCGCTTCTCCCAACCCCTCGATGTCCATCGCTCCCCGGTGAGCGAAGTGCTCGATGCGTCCCCGGACCTGGGCCGGACACTCCGAGTTTTCGCAGTAGTACGCCGCTTCCCCTTCCGGGCGGTAGATCTTCGAGCCGCACACGGGACACACATTCGGCATCGTGAACGGCCTCGAGCCCTTTTGGCGCTTGGCGGTATTCACCGCGCTCACTTTGGGGATCACGTCTCCCCCTTTTTCGACGACGACCGTGTCGCCGACACGCAGCCCCAGCTCGGCGATATAGTCTTCGTTGTGGAGGGTTGCGCGGCTCACTGTTGTTCCGCCGACGAACACCGGCTCCAGCTCCGCGACCGGCGTGATCGTTCCCACCCGCCCCACTTGCAGCGTGATCCCGTTGAGCCTCGTTTCCATCTTTTGAGCGGGAAATTTATAAGCGATCGCCCAGCGGGGACTTTTTGCGACGGCTCCGAGGTCCTCCTGCTGGCGGAGCGAATCGACCTTCACCACGACGCCGTCGATGTCGTACGGCAGGCTTTCGCGGCGGTCCTTCCATTCGTCGCAGAAATTCTTAACGTCCCGGATCGTTTTGCAGACGCGGATATGCTCGTTGACGACAAACCCCATCTGCTTGAGAAGTTCAAGATTCTCGTAATGGGATTTCAGCTGGACATCGTCCGACCGGAGAAAATACGAGAACATATTCAACCGCCGCGCCGCCACGATTTTCGGGTCCTGCATTTTCAGCGTTCCGGAAGTGGAATTGCGCGCGTTGACAAAAACTTTTTCCCCTGCCAGCTCCCGTTCTGCGTTCATCTTCTCGAAATCTTTTTTCTTCATATAGATTTCGCCGCGCACCTCGAAAGTACGGAGTTTGTTTGACACCGGATGAACGCGAAGCGGAATAGAACGTATCGTCCTGAGGTTGTTGGTGATCTCGTCCCCCTGGACGCCGTCTCCGCGCGTTGCTCCCTGAACAAGGATCCCGTTTTCATACTTCAAACTGATGGCAATGCCGTCGATCTTCAGCTCGGCAATATAACGGTACGTCTCCTGGTTCAGCAGTGAGCCGACCCTTCGGTCGAAATCGATCAGTTCTTCTTCCGAATAGGTATTGGCGAGGCTGAGCATCGGAACGCTGTGCGTGACCGTTGGAAATTCTTTTGTCGGTTGTCCGCCGACACGCTGGGTGGGGGAATCGGGAGCCCGCAGCGCAGGAAACTGTTCCTCGAGGCCGGCAAGCTCGCGCATCAGCTGGTCGTACTTTTCGTCCGAAATGGTCGGCTGCGACAGCACGTAATACTTGTAATCGTGCTCGCGGATCTTTTCGGCAAGCTCCTGAATGCGTCGCTTTGCCTCGGAAGCCTGAGGAGTGGATTTCCCCGCTTTCATATCAATGCTTCGTTTTCAAGTATTCGGGGGTGAGGATGATGTTCCGGACCACAACGCCCCGCTTTCCAAACCGGCCGATGTCGGTTCCGTTCAGCATAAAGCGGATTCCGCCGGCATTGCCGAGGGAGAGCCTGAATTGTTTTGCCGCACTCCATGTTCTCGACGCTTCGGGGGGGAGTATAAAATTTTGCGAAGGGGCATTGTCTTTGGCGAGGCTGATCCACACTGAATCGACGGTCACGGCCCTCAGGATCAGCGAGTCTCTCTTCGGCGAGGCCTGGATCACCGCGAACGTATCGAGCGCCGCTTTCTGTGGAAGGATTTGCTTCTCCTGTTCCTTGACGACTTCCTGGAACGGGGTCTCCTGCGCGATCGGCATTTTCGTCTCCTGCGTCGCATAGTCGTACATGAAATACACGAGCACCGCGGCAATGACGACTACGCCGATGACGACCGCGACCGTTCTGTTGTCGTTCTGCCTCAAGAATTCCGGTTTGCTCCCCGGCCGGGCAGGTGCAGGGGCGTTCTGTTCCGGCAGGGAAGGGAGCGGGGTGCCGCTCCATCCCGAGCCGATCATGGCGCCGTTCTCGACGGAATATTTTCCGCTGACCATCACATCGAATTTTTTCAGGACGGCTTTCGGCGCCAATCCGATCACGATCGCATATTCACGGATGAACGCGCGGACGTATGTCTGGGGAAGAATATCGAACGAACCTTGTTCTATGGCTTCGAGATATTTGACGTTGATATGCGTCTTTTTTGAGATGTCCGCGAGAGAGATGTCTTTAGCGACGCGCTCTTTTCGCAGCTCCTCGGAGAAAGTATTCATCAGTCACTATGATAATGGACAAAAAAGGTCAGCGAACGTAACATACGGATTGAAGGAATATTTTTCAAGAAAAGAATTGCGGCTGCTACGATCGGTGGTTCCCGTCCAGCACTTCGCGAATTTTTTTGGAAAGGTCCTCGATCTGGTACGGCTTCTGGAGAAAGCCGTCGACCTTTTTCGCGAATGAATCTTCCCCCAGGACGGAATCGGAATATCCGCTCGAAATGATCACTTTGGCCCGGGATCTTGACCGGCGGATCTTCTGGAACACCTCTTTTCCTCCCATCGACGGCATCGTCATGTCGAGGAGCACGAGGTCGATGTTTTTCTTCTTGGAAAGGACCTCCAGGGCTTCTTTACCGCCGGCGGTCGATTCCACCGTATACCCGAGGTCGGAGAGCATCGCGCTGATCGTCGTTCGCACGATCTCTTCGTCATCAACGACAAGGATTGTCTCTTTGCCGCCGATGATTTTTTTGTCGGAGCGGACGGTCCTCGATTTGAACGTCTCGGGGAGTTTGGGGAAGAGGATGGAGAACGTCGTTCCCTTGTTCGGCTCGCTTTGGACGGAGATGTATCCGCCGTGGCTGTTCACGACGCCGTAGACCACGGACAACCCGAGGCCGGTCCCTTTTCCCTGTTCTTTGGTCGTGAAGAACGGCTCGAACATCCGCTGCTGCACTTCCTTGCTCATACCGATGCCGCTGTCGACCACTTTCACGGCAATGTAGCTTCCGCTGCGGGTTTCGCCGGAAAGGGTGCTTCGGTCCTGTTCCGTGTATTGCACGGGGGATGTTTCGATCGTCAGCGTCCCGCCGTTCGGCATAGCGTCGCGGGCATTGATGAAAATATTCAGCATCGCCTGCTGGATTTGGCCCTCGTCGCCGTTGACGATCGCCACTTCCGGAGTGAAATTCGTCACGATGGAAATGTTCGGGTTGACGCTTCGCTCGAAGAGATGGATCGTTTCGACGAGGATCCCATGAATGTCAACGGGATGGACCTCGACGCTTCCGCGGCGCGCAAAGGTGAGCAGCTGCCGAGTGAGCGACGCACCCCGTTTCGCCGCCGTCTCGATGATGTCCACGAAAGGGAACCACTTGTCGTTTTCGTTCATCCGCCGGCGCATGATCGACGACGAGCCGAGGATCGATGCGAGGATGTTGTTGAAATCGTGCGCGACGCCCCCGGCAAGGTTGCCGATGCTGTCGATCTTCTGCGCCTGCATGATCTTCTGCTCGAGTTTCTTCTTTTCGGTGATGTCGCGGACAACGCAGCGCATGAGCACCGGAACATGTTTGTCGTCGTAGACAAGCGATGTGTTGACGCTGACGTCGATGATGCCCCCGTCCTGTTTCATCATCTGCTCTTCGATTCCGCGGAATTCATGGCCGTTTTCGAACGCTTTCAGCAGCGTTTCGAGCACGTTGAGGCGGTATTCCGGAGGATACAGCTGGGTCAACGGGCGGCCGATGATGTCGCTTTTCATATATCCCAGGGTCTGGACCTCGGTCTGGTTGCAGCTGATGACGATCCCTTCGCTGTTCACGAGGTGGTACATATCCGGCGAGTGTTCGAACAGGTCGGCGTACTGCTGTTCCGACTTCCGCAGCCGGTCGAAAAGATGGGCGTTGTTCAGCGCAACGTTGATGTGGTTGCCGAATGCCGCGATCAAATCGACCTGTCGTTCGGAGAAAAATCCTTTCACCGTGGTGGCGAGAAGCAGCACCCCGGCAAACTGGTCCGCGGAGCGGAGCGGGACCGACACCCACGAGGAGATCCCCGCCCGCAGAATATTTTCGTCGGCGAAGGATGAGCCGGCAAGCGAATCCTCCTTTTGAGTATGAATTTTCTGTATCCACGGGACGTGTTCGATGTTGTCAAGCGCCTGCTTGTTGAAGAAGCTGAACGCCGTGCCGCGTGAATTCCGGAGTTCCAGCTTTTTGTCGTCAACGATGTACAGCCAGCCGTATTCGGTCTTCGCGAGTTCGACGACTATCTGGAGCACGTTGCTGAGAAGATAATCGAGGTCGATCGATTGGTTGACCGATTCGGCGACACGATTGAGCGCTTCAAGTTCCCTCTTCTGCGCTTCGAGCTGGCGGCCGTATTTCAGCGAGAAATACACGCTGGCGAAGCCGATGATGCCGACGGTAATGATGGAGATGAAGTCGAACGGGGTAAGCTCGAGGTTCAGGACGATGTTCGCGCTGATGATCGTCACCATGATCACGACGACCGCGGTCGAAGCAACGATCTGCGCCTGCTCCACGAGGCCTAAGTTCTGGAAAAATGCCCGGAGCTTTAGAAAGAAATTTCTCATTTGTGAAACGATCGGCCTGTAGAAGGGTCTCAGGTTTTTGATGTCTGTCTTACCCGCTTGATTTCCCGCGAACGCTTTAGTTTCCCCTCGATGGTCGCCATGAGCAGTTCTGCATCGAATGGCTTCGTGAGGTAATCGTCGACCCCCATTTGTTTTCCCGCCCGGACGACGATATCCTGGTCGAGTCCGCTCATAAAAATAAAAGGCACGTCGACAAATCGTTCGATCGCGCGGAATTTTTCGTAGAAGGTAAAGCCGTTCATCTTGGGCTTGACGAAGTCAATGTCGCAAACGACGATGTCCGGCGTGATGTTGTCGAGGGCGGTCAATCCCTCTTCGCCGGAATTCACGGCAAAGCACGTGTACCCCGCTTCGGTCAATACGTCCTTAATGACGCTGAGGAAGGAGTTGTCGTCGTCGAGAAGCAGGATGGTCCCCTTCGCTTTCAGCGATTGCAGGAACTGGTTGATCTTTTCTTCGACGCTCAGGTGTTCCTGGTCCGTGATCTTAAATCGCCTGCGGATATCGACGAACGAGGTCACCCCCATTTTCCACGCTTCTCTGATGGCGCCGAGGTACGCCTCGATCCGGACCTGCCGTTCGATGTCTTCATGGTCCTTCTCGGTAATCTCGAACGTGTCTTTCATGGAATCGATCTGGGCCTGTTCGTCGGCGCTTACGTTGCCATCCGACCATATTTCTGTAAGCAAGGTGCGGTACGCTTCGAGCGCCGCGGGGGAATGTGGGATGTGAAGTCCGGCGGTTTTTGGAAGCGATGTTTTCGGCCGTGGAACCGGTGCGGGTTTCACCGGGAGGTCGAGAGGGATCGGTTCTTCCGCTTTCTTTTTTTCGGCGGGGGGCGCCGTTTTCACGGATGCCGGGTCCTTTTTTATCGTTGCTGCAAGATCCTTCGCCTCGGCATCCTTTAACGCAAGGATCCGTTCCTTGTATGCGCGCGCGTAGACGTTCCGCTGCTCGATCTCAAAGACGCGCTCGATGAAGCCCAAGGCTGCATCGAGGTTGTTGTCCTTGATCGACCTGTCTGCGGATTTCAGGAGTTCGCTGATCGCGCGTCGATTGTTATCCGATTCTGCTGCCATGAGAGATATTGTAAAGCTGCTTCAATGCTTTCCGTGGTCCGCCCCAAAGAATGGTGCGGGCGGAGGTGGCCGATTCGGGGAGTCCTTATGAGACCCCCTTTACGTATGATTCTTTCGCCTCGGCGGTCAGCACTTCATTCATGCTGCCCGTTCTGTACCCTTGAAGGTCAAGGGTGACGTAGGTAAACCCCATCTCTTTCAGTTTTGCGACAAGAAACTGCCGCAGCGGATCATCCAGCAGACGTTGGATCTCTTCGGGTCCGACTTCGATACGCGCCGTTTTCTCGTCGTGATGGCGGACGCGAAAATATTTGAAGCCGGCATTTCTCAGGAGGGTCTCCGCGCGGTCCACCTTCGTCAAGTTCTCTTTGGTGATGCCGAAACCGTAGGGGAAACGGGATGACAAGCAGGCGAACGACGGTTTGTCCCACGTCGGCAGCTTCAAATGTTTTGAAATTTCCCGCACGTCATTTTTCGACAATCCGGCTTCGAGTAAAGGAGAGCGGACCTCGTTCTCTTTTTTTGCTCTCATCCCCGGACGGAAATCCCCCGCGTCGTCGGTGATGCTGCCGTCGGCGATCCATGCGATGTTCTCTTTCCTGGCGATGTCGGTCAGTTTGCCGAAGAGCTCTGTTTTGCAAAAATAGCAGCGGTCCGGCGGATTCTCCTGAAACTTCAGCACGTCGGTCTCTTCGGTTCCAACCTCGATGTACCGCGCGCCTAAACTTTTGGCGAGAGAAGCCGCTTCCTCGTATTCTGCCGTCGGGTATGTCGCCGATTTTCCGATCACGGCGATCGCATTGCTTCCCAGTACGTCGGTCGCCACTTTCAGCAGGAGCGTGCTGTCGACGCCCCCCGAGTATCCTATCACGACCGAACCCAACTCGGCTACGATCGAACGGAGGCGGTTATACTTTATTTGTGTTTGCTCCGAAAGCGTTTCCAATTTTTTTCTCAATGAATAATCGGTGAATCAAAACGGCTCAGCCGGCTTTTAGTGCATTCAAGACCGCTTGACGGGCCGTTTCAGCGGGAAAAACTTTGCCCGTCCATAACTCAAAGGCTTTTCTCCCTTGTTGAACAAACATCTCCACGCCGTTGACCGTTACCGCCCCCTCCTCTTTTGCCTTGCGCAAAAAGGCCGTTTCTAGAGGTGTATATATAATATCGAAAATTATTTGCTTATTTGAAAATCGAATTGCCGGCGAGATTGGAAGGGCTTCTATATTGGGCGTCATTCCCGCAGGAGTGGTATTGACCACCAGCGCCGATTCGCCAATAACGCCCGAGAGGTGTTGACGCTCATGGACGACATCGAACATGATCTTCGGGAAGGTTTTCGCGAATTCGCCGGCAATTTTTTCCGCTCCTGCCGCCGTTCGATTATAAAGCCGAATGGAAGCGGGGGAGAAGCTTCTCGCAATGGCATAGGCCGCAGCCCGCGCTCCTCCTCCGGCTCCGAGCAGCACAACCGAAGCGTTCTGAATACGCCCTTTAAAGTGTGCAAGAGTCCGCTCGATCCCGTCAACGTCGGTGTTGTAGCCGACAAACTTTCCATTGTCATTGACAATGGTGTTCACCGCCCCCATGGCCTTTGCATCTCCGGTGATCTCATCAAGAAGAGGAATGACGTGCTGTTTGTGGGGAATGGTGACATTAAACCCTGCAAAACCGTTCTTCCGGATGGAGGTGAAGAGGGGGGGAAGAAATTCATCCACAACGTCAAAAACGCCATACGTAAAGGGGAGCCCGAGTTCGTTGAACGCAGCCGTGTGCATGGCCGGTGAAAGAGTGTGCCCGATCGGGTGGCCGATAATGCCGACGCGCTGTTGCCGTTCTGATTTCATGCTCGATGTTCCGCAAATTAAAAAACCTAATCTCGCCGTTCCGGGATTAGGTTTCGGATGTCGACCGCACCGTATGGAAAATGCTCACCGCTGAAGCAGCGAAGAAAACTCTTTTATCGACTTGACCCCCAGGAACTCGGTCTCGAATCTCTTGCGAAGGTCGCTGTGCAGCGCGAATGCAGATTTCAGCGAGTCGACGGCATCCAGCATCCGCTTCATCACGAAGAGGACCTTTGCGCGGGTGTAGTACGCTTCCGCAAACTGCTGGTTGATCTCTATGCAGCGGTTCAGCGCCTTTAACGCTTCCTTCAGATATCCAAGCTCGAACAAGGTATCGCCGTAATCGAACCATGCCTCGTAATTCTTCTTATCCAGTTGAACGACCATCTTGTAGCCGATAAGGCATTCCCTGTATTTTCCCAAATTGTATTCGACATCGGCCTTTGCATACCATAGTTCCGGGTAGTCGCGGCAGATCTCCAGTGCCCGGTTATAGTCCTGGAGGGCTTTCTTGTACTGCTCGAGCGTGTCGTAGCAGCTTCCTCGTCCGAAGAACGACTCGTAATGCTCGTTGTCGTATTTGATCGCTTGCGTAAAACACTTGATCGCTTCCGTATAATTTCCTAGCTCCTCGTACGCGTTCCCCATATTGTGCCACGCCGGAACGTCCTTCGATTCATACCGGAGCGTCTGGGAGTAGCATTCGATCGCCTCGTGGAATTTTCCCATGTTGGCGAAGGCGTTTCCTTTGTTGTACCAGGCGGCACCGAAATCATCCTTGATGGCGATGCACATGTCATAGCTGTCGATCGACCTGGTGAAGTCCCCCATCCGGTTCAGGACGATCCCGCGGTTGTACCATGCGTTATAGTTGTACGGATCTAGGTTGAGATGTTCGTCGTAACACTTCAGGGATTCTTCGAGCCGGTCCATGAAGTCGTAGCAGAATCCGAGCTCGAAGAGCGCGTCCTTGTTCTCTTTGTTTTCCTTCAGCAGGAACTCGAATATTTCGGCGGCATCCCTGTATTTTTCTATCTTCTCCAGCGTCACTGCTTTGTTGAAGAGCGCTTCTTCGCTCCCCGGTTCGATCGCCAGCGCTTTCTCAAAGCTCTCGAGGGCTTCATCGACTTTATTGGCATTGTCAAGGGTGATCCCGAGATTGATATAGATCTCGCCTTCGTTCGGGTTGAGACGGATCGCGTGCTCATAGCAGTCGATCGCTTCATCATACCGGTACATATTGTTCAGGATCATGCCGCGGCGTACCCATGCGTCGGAGCTGTACGGCACGAACTCGATCAGCTGGTCGGCAAAATGAAGAGCTTCGTCGAACTTTTCCTGTTCAAAATAGAAGTCGACGATCTCTTCCAGCGCTTCGATTGTTCTGATCCCATTTCCCCCCTTTTTCAGGATATCCTTATAGCGCTCGATCTCCTCATTTCTGTCGTTGCGCCGAGGGGGCTGGCTTCCTAACTCATCGTCGAAGTTGTCGGACTCCAAATGAGACATATGGTCTACGATTGGTTGGCGGTGTGATGCTTGCTTGAATAAAACAAAAAAGCCGTTGGAAGTCAATAGCGGCAGGGCAACCCGTATGAATGTAAGGGGAGTTCGATATGCAGTTAAACTGGAAAGGTAAACGAGGTGCAGTTAGGCCCTCTTCCTTATTGTTTTTGAAGCAATAATGAGCTATATTTAATGTTCAAGCCGCAAATGATCGCTGAAAACGTTAAAAATATACAGGAAAGGATCAAAAAATCCTGTATCGCGGCAGGAAGAGATCCGGACTCCGTCGCGTTGATCGCAGTCTCCAAGACGTTCGGGTTTCAGGAGATTGAGGAGGTCGTCAAGACCGGACTTCTTGACATCGGCGAGAACTATGTCCAGGAGGTCAAAGAGAAGCGGCTGAAGGTGACAAACCCGGAGGTCCGCTGGCATTTCCTCGGCCACCTCCAGTCGAACAAAGTAAAGTTCATCGCCGATTGGATTCACATGATCCATTCGGTCGACAGCGAAAGCGTTGCAGCCGAGATCCAAAGAAGGGGGGCTGGCATCGGCCGCACGATCGACGTTTTGATTGAGGTGAATACGTCGGGAGAGCATTCGAAATTCGGCGTAGCGCCGAATGCTGCGATCGATCTGATAAGGAAAATTTCAACGCAGCCGAACATCAGGGTGCAGGGATTGATGACGATCGGCGCTTTCATGCCGGACCCGGAACAATCCCGCGCGTCGTTTCGGATGCTGAGAACAGTGTTTGATGAGATTAATTCCTCCCGCATTCTTCATGAGCCGCTGAAGCATCTTTCGATGGGAATGACGCACGACTTCACGGTAGCAATTGAGGAAGGCTCGACGATGGTGCGCATCGGCACCGCGATTTTCGGGACAAGGCCAAAACCAAACGTTCACTGAAGGAGGCATCGATGAAACTCACACCTCTTGACATCAAGAAGCAGGAGTTCAAGAAAGTTCTTCGCGGGTACGATCCGGTTGAGGTAGATTCGTTTCTGGACATGATGTCGAACGAGTTTGCGGAATTACTGCGGCAGACGAAGGAGATGAACACGCAGCTCGTCGAGTTCGAGACCCAACTTCGCGATTACCGGCAGATGGAGAAAACCCTCCAGCAGACGCTGATGCAGGCTCAGGAGGCAAGCGGACGGTCGATCGAGAATTCCCGCAAAGAGGGGCAGCTGATCATTCAGGAGGCTGAGCTGAAAGCCAACCAGCTTCTCGACCGGGCGCGCATCGACCTTTCCAGAACGAAAGAAGAGATCTCAACCCTCCGCTCAAAGAAGGAGTCGATCGTCAGCCGCCTGAAAGTGCTGCTGAATTCCGAGATCGAACTTATTAAGGCGCTCGAAGTGGACGATGATGAGCTGACAAAGGATTTGTCGCGGGGAACGGGAAAAGACTCGATCGAAATCGATGAGATTATTAAAAAGCTCTAGTCAGCGTTCAGAAGACAGTAAGCAATGAACGGATACGATGCGGTCATCGCAGATCGGCAACGGTAAATCGAAACTACGGAATGTCTCCCCTGCGGAAGCAAATTGATGAGGCGTTGAGTTTTTTACGGACGAAGACCTCGGCGTCGCCGTCGATCGGAATCATCCTCGGCACCGGGCTCGGCGGACTGGCAAAGGAGATCAACGCCGATCTCGTGATCGATTACGGAGATATTCCGCATTTTCCTCTGTCGACGGTCGAATCCCATCACGGCAAGTTGATCTTCGGAACGCTTGGCGGAAAGAGCGTGGTCGCGATGCAGGGGCGCTTTCATTATTATGAAGGCTACACGATGCAGCAGATCACGTTCCCCGTCAGAGTGATGAAATTCCTGGGCGTGAATACGCTGCTGGTCTCCAACGCAGCGGGGGGAATGAATCCGCTTTTTGTCCGCGGCGATATCATGCTGATCACCGACCACATCAACTTGCTCGGCGATAACCCGCTGATCGGTCCGAACGACGAACAACTCGGCCCGCGATTCCCGGACATGTCCGAACCGTATTCGAAAGAGCTGATTGCGCTGGCGGAACGCATTGCGCGGGAGCTGAAGATCAAAGTGCAGAAAGGAGTGTTCATCGCGGTTCCCGGTCCGAACCTTGAAACGCGCGCCGAATACCGTTTCCTTCGCGGCGCCGGCGGGGATGTGGTCGGAATGTCGACGGTGCCGGAATGCATTGTCGCCGTGCACATGTCGATGCGCGTCCTTGGGTTTTCCATCATTACCGACGAGTGTTTCCCTGATTCGCTGGCGCCGGCAAAGCTGGACGAGATCGTCGCGACAGCAATGGCCGCCGAGCCGAAGCTGACGGCGATTATGAAAGAGGTGGTAAGAACAATTAAGAATTAAAAACGAAGAATGAAAAGTTGATGCTGGACAATGGCGTGTCCTACCATTCTTGATTATGGATTCTTCATTATTGATTATTCTTCATGTTTAAAGAGCTGACCGACAAAATAAGTTATTCGAGCGTTGAAAAAGAGATCCTTGCGTTCTGGGAAAAGGAAAAGATCTTCGAGCAGAGCATTACTTCGCGCGAAGGGAAACCCCAGTTCACTTTTTATGAGGGCCCGCCGACGGCAAACGGCCGTCCCGGAATTCATCACGTCATGGCCCGCTCGCTGAAAGATATCGTCTGCCGCTACAAGACGATGCGCGGATTCCGGGTTCCTCGGAAAGCAGGCTGGGATACTCACGGTCTTCCCGTCGAGATCGAAGTTGAAAAGATGCTCGGCATCAAACACAAGGACGATATTCTTGCCTACGGTGTCGAGAAGTTCAACGAGGAGTGCAAAAAATCGGTCTGGAAATACAAGACCGAATGGGAATCGATGACCCGCACCATGGGATACTGGGTCGATCTTTCCGACCCGTACATCACGTTCACCAACGAGTATATGGAATCGGTCTGGTGGGCGCTCAAACGGTATTTCGACGGGGGGATGATCTACAAAGGTTACAAGATCCAGCCGTATTGCCCCCGCTGTGAAACGCCCCTCTCGTCGCATGAAGTCGCGCTGGGATACAAGGACGTAAAAGATCCGAGCGTGTACGTCAAAATGAAAGTGAAAGGGGAGACGAACACCTACTTCCTCGTGTGGACGACCACGCCATGGACGCTCATTTCCAACGTTGCCCTGGCGGTCCATCCGGAGGTTGAATACGTCAAAGTTGAGTTAATGACCGGCGAAGAGCATGCGCTCGCCGGGACCGGAGATTTTCTTATCCTCGCAAAGGCCCGGCTCGGCGTGTTGAAGGAAAAGTATAGCATTGTTGCGGAGTTCACCGGCAAGAAGCTGACCGGAAAAGAATACGAACGTCTCTTCAATTATCATCAACCAAAAGAAAAAGGATGGTACGTTGTCGAGGCCGATTTCGTCACGACTGAAGACGGTTCAGGGATCGTTCACATGGCCCCTGCGTACGGCGAAGACGACTATCAGATAGGACGGAAGTACGGATTACCGACGATCCACCCCGTCAATAAATCAGGCGAGTTCGACGAAACGGTCACCGACTATAAAGGAAAATTTGTCAAGGATGCCGATGCGGAGATAATACAGGATTTAAGGATGCGTAACATTCTGTACAAGAAGGAAGCGTATCTTCACAGTTATCCGCACTGCTGGCGCTGTTCGTCGCCGCTTTTGTATTACGCGCGCGACTCGTGGTACATCAGCACAACGACGTATGCGCCGCGAATGATCGAGCTGAACAAACAGATCAACTGGATTCCCGCAGAGACCGGCTCGGGCCGGTTCGGGAACTGGCTGGAAGAAAACAAGGATTGGGCGTTGTCCCGCGATCGTTATTGGGGGACGCCGCTGCCGATCTGGGTCTGCGAGAAATGCGGTCATCAGAAATGTATCGGCAGCATCGAGGAATTAAAGCAAGGGAAAAATTTCCCCCAGCCGGTCGATCTCCATAAACCGTCGGTCGACCCCGTCACCTTCGCGTGCGAAAAATGCGGCGGCACCATGAAGCGGACGCCGGAGCTGATCGACGTCTGGTTCGACTCGGGAGCCATGCCGTTTGCGCAATGGCATTATCCGTTCGAGAACAAGGACATTTTCGAGAAGGCGTATCCGGCGGATTTCATTTCAGAAGGGATCGACCAGACACGCGGCTGGTTTTACACGCTTCATTCGATCGGCACGTTCCTTTTCGACAAGCCGGCGTTCAAAAATTGCCTGGTCAACGACCTCATCCTCGACAAGCAGGGGCAGAAAATGTCCAAGTCGAAGGGGAACACCGTCAACCCGTTTGACTTGATCGAGAAATATGGCGCCGATGCGACGCGCTGGTACTTGGTGGCGAACAGTCCCGTCTGGCGGCCGACGCTGTTCGACGAGGATGGAATCGCGGAAGTTCAGAGGAAGTTCTTCAGCACGCTGGTCAATACGTATTCATTTTTCGCCCTATATGCGAATATTGACAAGTTCACATATAGCGAAGCCCGCATCCCGGTCCGGGAACGGGCGGAGATCGATCGCTGGATCCTTTCGTCGCTCAACACGCTCGTCGGGTCGTACGGCCGGTTCATGGACGAGTACGACATCATGAAATCGGCGCGGGCAGTGAGCGATTTCACAATAGATCAGCTTTCCAACTGGTATGTTCGAAGGAACCGCCGCCGGTTTTGGAAGAGTGAGAAAGGAAAAGACAAGACCGCTGCGTATCAAACGTTGTATGAATGCCTGGTCGCCGTGACGCAGATGATGGCGCCGTTCGCCCCGTTTCTGGCGGATGAACTCTACCGGGGGCTGAATTCGGTCACAAAACGGGAACCATTCCAATCGGTTCATCTTTCGACGTTTCAACGTGTCGAAGATGAGGCGATCGACCGGGAACTTGAAGAGCGGATGGAAAGGGCAATGCGCATTGTCGGAATCGTCCGCGCGATGAGGATGAAGTCGAACCTCAAGGTGCGGCAGCCTCTCAAGAAAATCATCGTGCCGATTTCCAACGAAGAGCAGAAGCGATCCATTATGAAGATGGAGAGCGTGATCCTGGAAGAGATCAACGTGAAGTCCATCGAATTCGTCCATGATGAATCGGACATCGTGCTCAAGAAAGCCAAACCGAACTTCAGGTCGCTGGGACAAAAATACGGCAAGCAGGTGCAGGCCGTCGCAGCGAAGGTCCGTGAAATGACGTCGCAGGAGATCACGACGCTCCAGAAGGCCGGCACGTTTGCCCTCCCTGTCAACGGCAGTACGTTCTCCATCACGAACGAAGATATCGAGGTGATGCACGAAGACCTCCACGGATGGCTCGTCGAGGCCGACGGCGGATTGACGGTTGCCCTCGATACGGAAATTACCCCGGACCTGAGGAACGAGGGGTTTGCCCGCGAATTCGTCAACCGGGTCCAGAATATGAGGAAGGACGCCGGTTTTGACGTGACCGACAGGATTTCGATCTATTATCGCGGAACGGAACTTTTGAACCGGGCGTTGGAAGCAATGCACGACTACATCGCCCGTGAAACGCTGGCAATCAACATTATTTCCACATTGCATGCCGGAGAGATATCGGCGAAAGAGAACGTGAACGGCGAAGAATGCGATATCAGCATCGAACGGGCGAGATAAGATACGTAGGAAATTAATTCATCTTCCATCCATTCTGAGGAACATTCATGGCAAAAGCAGTTGCTGGAAAGAAAAAAATAGTCGGAGTTAAAAAAGGAGCAGGAAGCCTGGCGGCGAAAGCGAAACGAAAGAAAGTCGCGCCGAAGGCGGCCGACAAGAATATGGCGAAAGCGGCTCCGGAGAAGCGTCCCGTGAAGGTGAAAGGGTACGGTGTCAAGGACCTGGAGAACTTCAAAGTGATCATCATGGAAAAGAGGAAGGAGATCCTCGAAGAGCTTCAGATCCTGAAAGAGAGCATGATGGACGTGACAACGGGAGAGTACGCGAACGAGAACTCGACTTACTCCATGCATATGGAGCAGGGGACCGATGCGATGGAGAGAGAAAAGACGTTCTTGTTCGCTTCAAGGGAAGGGAAATTCCTGAACTATCTCGAAGATGCTCTTAAACGGATCGAAAAAGGGACGTACGGATTCTGTACCGATTGCGGAAAGCTGATCGAAAAAGAACGGCTGGAAGCGGTGCCGCACGCGCAACTTTGTATCCGTTGTAAAGTAAAAAAGGGTAGGTAAGGTATTTTACGATAATCTTCGAGACAATGTAACGTGAGAATACTGTATGTGACGCTGTTTGTCGTTCTTGGAGACCAGGCGACAAAATTATTCATCAAGGGCTTTTCCATCCCCGCGCTCGGGATCCACGTCCAGGGAGTGCCGATCGGGTCGACGATTCCGGTGCTCGGAAATTTCGGACGGCTGACCTACATCGAAAACCCCGGCATGGCATTCGGGATCGATGTCGGCGGAAAATTATTCTTCTCCCTCTTTTCCGTCATTGCCAGTATCGGCATTTTGGTCTATCTCTATAAAATGAGGAACGAACGCCTGCTTTTTCGTTTTTCGCTCGCTCTCATTCTCGGCGGAGCCATCGGCAACCTCATCGACCGCGTTTTTTACGGGGTGCTGTTCAACGACGGCGGACTGTTCTACGGCAAGGTTGTCGATTTCATCGACATCGACTTCTTCAACGTGACGATCTTCGGGTACCATCTTTCGCGATGGCCTATCTTTAACATCGCCGACTCTGCCGTAACGATCGGCGTTTTGATCTTGCTGATCTTCCATCGAAAGTTTGTCATCGAAGACGAAGAAGCTGCGAAACCGTCGCTGGAGACGGCGGCTGCCTCTCCCGAGACTCCCCCCAAAATCGGCTCGTGATCCCTTCCGATTCTTTTGCTGGATGCCGCGAAAAGCCGGACCTACAATGAAAACCAGATTTGATATCGTCGTCCCTGCCGGACAAAAGAAAGAGCGGCTCGACGTCTATTTGACGACGCATGTCGAAAATGCAACGCGGAATAAGGTCCAGGAAGCCATCCGAGGCGGGGAGGTTCTCGTCAACGGAAAAAACGTGAAGGCCAGCCATGCGATCGCTCCGGGCGAGGTCATTCACGTCGAGCTCTCAAGGCCGGAACCGCCGGAAGTCCTCCCCGAAAACATCCCCCTCGATGTCGTGTATGAGGACGAGTACCTGATGGTCGTGAACAAGCCGGCTGGCATGGTGACGCATCCTGCCTACAAACATTATTCCGGAACGCTCGTCAATGCTCTGCTCTATCATTCCAATTTCCTTTCACGGCCGCATCCGATGCGCCCCGGCATCGTCCACCGGCTGGATAAAGATACGTCGGGGCTTCTGGTCGTCGCAAAGGATGAGACAACGCACCAGAAACTTTCGCGGCAATTTGCCAATAAGACCACCGAGCGGGAATATCGGGCGATCGTGTGGGGGGTGTTCAAAAATGAGGAAGGAATCGTCGAGGCTCCGCTCGGCCGGAGCAAGAGCGACAGGAAAAAAGTGGCGGTGACAAAGGAGGGGAAACATGCCGTCACCGAATACGAGGTCATGGAACAGTTCGCCTATCTAGCGCTTCTCCGGCTGCATCTCCGCACCGGACGCACTCATCAGATCCGCGTCCATCTCGCCCACATTCACCATCCGGTCTTCGGAGACGAGACCTACGGCGGCCGTAATGACGCGTTTGGGGGGCTGGATGGGAAGAAGAAAGCTGAGGCGGCGAACCTGCTCGAGAAAATTTCACGGCAGGCGCTGCACGCAAAGCAGCTGGGGTTCGTTCATCCGGTGTCAAAGGAATTTTTGCGTTTCGATTCCGAGCTGCCGGATGATATGAAGCGGGTGCTTGAATTTTTGGAGAAGTGACCCCGGCTCTGTCCTCCGGACGCCCCTCTTCCTCAGGGAGAGGGGAATGCATTCCCCCTTCACTTTTGAGACTTCTCTTCGAGGCGGGCCTTTTCGATATCGGGGACAAAATTCACCACAAACGCCTCTTCCAGTTTCACGAAATCAACGGCGGGGACGACCTCCACACGTTTGAATAAGCTCCCCGGGATTTCCGTCACCGTCCCTACGACCCCGATCTTAATGTTCGGCGGGAAGACGTTGCTGTACTCCGACGTGACGATGGCGTCGCCCGGGCGCACGTCGAGCGATTTGGCGATGTTCTTCAGCATCACCGACCTTCCGTCCCATGCGATAATTCCGTCTACGCGGCTTCGCTGAACTTTCGCGCTTGCCCTGAAATCGGCGTTAAGCATCGCCTGGCCCACCGCATAGCTCCCGCTGACCGCGATCACTCTTCCGACCAGCCCTTCGCCGGTCACGATCGGCATCCCGACCGCAACGCCGTCGTTTTCTCCGACGTTCATCGTCAGCGTATTGCGGAGGAGGTTGAGGTTTTTCGCCACCACCTTCCCCGCGATGAGTTTCGTCGTGGAAGTTTCCTTGAGCGCGATCATGGAACGAAGGCGCATGTTTTCGAGACGCGCTTCCCGAAGCTGGTTCACCTCGTCGGCAAGGTTGACGTTCATTCTCCGCAGCATCTCGTTCTCGCGCTCTATCTCGAACACGTTTGGGACGACCGAGACCGTGCTCTGGAACGCGCCGACCATACCGACCGCCAACGAGCGGATGCGCCTCACTTGTTCGTTGTCATTTTGGGTGAGAAGGGCGATGGAAAGGAGTACGAGGATGGAAAAAATGATGTACTCTTTAAAAAGGTAGTACAGTTGGTAGAGGCGCTGCATTTTTTCAATGATCAATCAGCAATGAACGCAGACGCGAAAGCCCGTCACCGTTCATTGTTGATCGTTAATTGTTTAATATCGCCGGTTTTTGATCAGCACTTTCGCGTAGTGGTTCAGGTTCTCGAGCACCTTTCCTGTACCGCGAACGACGGCAGTCAGCGGGTCTTCGGCAACGTGCACCGGCAGATTTGTTTCGAGCCGCAACCGCTCATCCAACCCTTTGAGAAGCGCGCCGCCGCCGGAGAGCATGATACCCCGGTCGAGAATGTCCGACGAGAGTTCGGGGGGCGTCCGCTCGAGCGTCAGTTTCACTGCGTCGACGATCTGCTGGATGCATTCGTTCAGCGATTCCCGTATTTCTACCGAGCTGGCTTCGGTCGTTTTCGGAATGCCGTTCACCAGGTCGCGCCCCTTCACCTGAATTCCGACCTCTTCCTTCATCGGCATCACCGAGCCGACCTCGCATTTGATCGCCTCGGCCGTCCGCTCGCCGATCAGGATGTTGTGGTTCTTTTTGAAGAACTGGATGATAGCGGAATTCATTTCGTCGCCGGCGATGCGGATCGACTCCTCGTTCACGATTCCCGACAACGCGATGACCGCGATTTCCGTCGTGCCGCCGCCGATATCCACCACCATATTGCCGACCGGATTATCCACATCGAGTCCGACGCCGATCGCCGCCGCCATCGGTTCCGCGATCAGATGAACTTCCTTCGCTCCCGCATGTTCAGCGGAGTCGCGCACGGCCCGCTTTTCCACTTCGGTGACGCCGCTCGGCACGCAGATGACGATGCGCCGGCTCGGCAGCCAGTTGGCGTGGATTTTTTTGATGAACTCGCGCAGCATTCCCTCCGCGATCTCAAAATCGGCGATCACTCCGTCTTTCATCGGACGGATGGTGCGGATGTCGCGGTGCGTTCGTCCGAGCATTTCGCGCGCTTCATTTCCGATGGCAACGATTTTCTTTGTGTTGCGGTCAAAGGCGACGATCGAAGGCTCGTTCAGAACGATGCCTTTGCCCTTCATGTGAATAAGCGTATTGGCAGTACCGAGATCGATGGCGAGGTCTGCTGAAAATACGGAGAGAATTCCCATTGGTGTTAACGTTTTAAGGTTGAACAGAATGTCTTAAGAAAATACAAAATTCTACCCGCAAAATCTTCAAAAAATGCGGCGGCGAACCCTTCAGGACAGATTTTCAGTGTTTGAAATGCCGGATGCCCGTAAAGACCATCGCAATATTATTCTCGTTCGCGGCTTTGATCACTTCCTCGTCCCTCACGGAGCCTCCCGGCTGGATGACCGCCGTCGCCCCTGCTTTTACGGCCTCGATCAGCCCGTCGGCGAACGGGAAATAGGCGTCGGAAGCGACGACCGTACGATCCACCGATAACCCCGCTTCCTGTGCTTTTCGCACCGCGAGCTTGGAGGAATCGACGCGCGACATCTGCCCCGCTCCGATGCCGATGGTGCAGTCCCTCGTCGCATACACGATCGCGTTGGATTTCACATGCTTGGCGACCTTCCAAGCGAAGAGCATCGCTTCAAGTTCGTCTTCCGTCGGCTTCCGTTCTGTGACTATTTTCACATCGTCCCGCGTGATGCGCGCAGTGTCGGGGGACTGCACGAGAAGACCGTACGTCACGCGGCGAATATCCGGTTCGACGACCGACCTGACGTCCCCGATTTGCTGGATCAGACGCCGGTCTTTTTTCTTCATCAGAAATTCCAGAACATCCGGGGGGAACGACGGGGCGATGATGATCTCCGTAAATATCTGGTTGATCATTTCTGCAGCCGCCATGTCGAGCGGACGATTGACGGCTACGATCCCTCCGAAGGCCGATTTCGAATCGGTAGCGATCGCGCGCTTGTACGCCGCGGCGATCGTCGAACCGCGGCCCACGCCGCACGGGTTCGTGTGTTTGATGATGACCGCCGCAGGTTCGGCGAACTCGGCCAGAAGATTGACCGCGGCGGTCGTGTCGATGATATTATTGTACGAAAGCTCCTTGCCGTGCAGTTTCTTGAAACAATGGTTGAAGTTTCCGTAGAGCGCCGCGTGCTGGTGCGGGTTCTCGCCGTAGCGAAGGTCGAAAACTTTGGTGAGGGAGAGCGTGAACGTGTCGGGAAAGGTCTGCTGGCCGGGCGTTCGCCGCTGGAGATACTCGGCGATCACGGCATCATAATGCGCCGTGTGCTGGAATGCTTCCTTTGCGAGCGTGAAGCATGTTTCTTCGCTGACGGAACCGTTTCGTTCTTTGAGCTCGAGGACCAGCTCCGGATATTTCTTGGGGCTGACAACAACGCACGTGAACCGGTAATTCTTCGCCGCCGAACGGATCATCGCCGGCCCGCCGATATCGATCTGTTCGATTGCTTCTTCCGTCGTCACGCCGTTCCTCTCGATCGTTTCCTTGAACGGATATAAGTTCACAACAACGAGATCGATCGGCTGGATATGAAGGTCGTCCAGTTGTTTTCGGTGGACCGGGTTATCGAGCACGGCAAGCAGTCCTGCATGCACTCCGGGATGCAGCGTTTTTACCCGTCCATCCAAAATTTCCGGGAAGCCCGTGACTTCCGAGACCTGTTTGACGGGAACGTTCGAAGAGGAGAGAAGGGCATGTGTTCCGCCGGTTGAAATTATCTCAACCCCGAGCTGGTGGAGTTCCGATGCGAGTTCGACAATTCCTTCTTTATTGGAAACGCTCAGCAATGCTCTGCGGACTTTTAGCAATGAACTCCTCGATGTCAGTGAAGTATGTGGACCTTGCCGTCGGTGACTGAAATTCTCTTTTGAGCAAAAAGCTCTACGGCGCGGGGAAGTATCCTGTGTTCGATGCGGAGCACTCGCTCAGCAAGGGTCTCCGGAGTATCGTCCGGTGCCACTGGAATTGATTCCTGGAGAACGATGGGGCCGTGATCGAATTGGTCGTCCACGATATGAACGGTCGCGCCGGAGACCGGCGCCCGCTGCGCTATGACAGCTTCATGGACGTGATGCCCGTACATCCCTTGCCCGCCGAACTCCGGCAGCAGCGCAGGATGCACATTGATGACGCAATTCCGGTACCGCCTGATGACCGCCGGGTCGACCTTCTTCATGTAACCGGCGAGGACAATAAAATTGACGCCGCGCGATTCGAGGGCAGAGAGAACCGCCTCTGTGAACGCATCCTTCGATGGAAATTGTTTCTGGCTTAGATGAAGTGCCGGGATATGAAGCGCTTGCGCGAGCGACAACGCACCCGCGTCAGAATTGTTGCTGATCACAACAACAATTTTTGCATCGATATTTTTTTTAACAATTGTTTCGGCCAACGCCTGAAAATTGGAGCCGCGCCCCGAAGCAAACACTGCAATTGATAACAAAGGGAACTATCCGCGCATGAAAATTTTCACTGTGAATGTAATCATTAATGTCTTATTTGTCAACGATTTCCGGGCTTTTCAGCGCTTTCGTTTGATCCATCGTCCCGGCGTTATTTTGCTAATCCAATCACTCCGCATGCAACGCGCGCACCGGCAGCGCCGGTCGGCTGCGTCTTTAGGTCATCTTCTTTTTCGTGGACGACGACGCTCCGGCCAATGATCGAATTCGCACCGGTGAATGATATCTTGGAGTCAACATAATCAAGGTGGGCCTTTCCGTCCGTATCGGCCTCGATGTTGCCGAGATCGCCGGCATGGCGTTCCACGCTTGCCGGGGAGCCGTGCGGCATTTTTGCAGGGTTAAAGTGGCCGCCGGCGGAGGTTCCGTCATCCGCGCTGCAATCGCCGTACTCATGGATGTGAAAACCATGCTTTCCAGGGGTCAATCCTGTGAGATCGGCGATCACGCGGACGCCAGCGGGGACTTCCTGGAACCTGACAATGCCCGAGACCTTGTTCCCCTTGGTCGGATTAATAACGGCTATTGCCTTCATTGCCGTGCGGTCGTTCATGTTCGTATGGTTCATCTGTGCAACGGCGGCGCCGGAACAAAGGTTCAGGGCTAGAACGATTCCCGCGGCGGAGATCAATTTTAGTTTATTCATGGTTCTCCTCGAATAGATAGTGAACTGATATTTGCAGAAAATCCTCTTGAGCTTGGCAATGACCGGATGGGGGGAAGTTCGCGATCTCGCGAACTTCAATGGAAAAATAGCTAATAAAATAGTGACATGCAAAAAGCCCTCCGGCAGGGCGGTGTTACAATTCCGCATTTGAAGCGTTAAGGCAAGGGCTCTCCCGTTATCAATCTCCGATCAGGAACGGCGTGAATATCTTCAGCCGAAAGACAAGTTATCGAAGCCGCTCCCAAACCGAGTTTGGGAGCCGAAGGGGAAATTCTCAATCTGCAACATTCCCTTTGACAGGGATCTTAAATTCCACACTCTGCGGCAGCTTATCCTTTAACAGCCGACTCAAGAAATTTGAAGGAGCCTTGAGTTGCGTCGAGAGACGCTTTGATTCCGATCGGCATCGTTAATTTTCGAGCGACATGCCCGTAGACCAGACCAGTGAGGATAGGCTTTGAAAAAGAGAAGAAATGGTCAGAGATGATCTTATCGGCGGCGAGAAACGGCTTTGAAGGATCGGATGGTTTGATGTCGGTCAATTCTCCCACGACGATGCCTCTTGCTGCTTCAAGGATCCCGGCCAACGCCAATTGGTTGAGCATGCGGTCAAACCGGTACGACTCCTCTCCGATCTCTTCAAAAAATAGGATCGAATTTTTAAAGGAAGGGAGATATGGCGTCCCCGCTATCGAGGCCATGAGGGAGAGGTTGCCGCCGAGCAGGATGCCACGAGCCGTCCCCTTTCCTATGACTTTCATCGGACGAGAATCCGGGTTCCGCACAGCGCCTGTCGCCTTAGCCGACGTAATGATCTGCCAAAAATGTTCTTCGGTAAACGGGTCGATCTCCTTGAACATCTCCACGCCGGCCATCGGTCCCGAAAAGGAAACGAGTCCGGTTTTTTTATACAACGCAAGCTGCAACGCGGTAAGGTCGCTGTAGCCGACAAGGATTTTCGGATTTCTTTTGACGAGACTATAATCGATCAGAGGGAGCAGCCGGGGTGTGCCGTATCCCCCGCGCACGGCGATGATGGCCTTCACTTGTTTATCGGCGAACATGGCGTTGATATCCGATGCCCGCTGGGCGTCGCTGCCGGCAAGGTATCCTCGCACAGCGCGGATATTTTTTCCCAGCTTGACCCGATAGCCAAGGCGTTCGAGATACTCTCCCCCCCTCACGATTTTATCTTCCGAGGTGGGTGCGCTCGCGGGGGCGATAAGGCCGATGAGGTCCCCGCGATTGAGCTTTGCAGGTTTTATCGGCTTCATGGCGTTTTCCCGGCAAAATATTGCTGAACACGAATAAGAGAGATTGCGGTGAACGGGCCGCTGACTGGTGTGTGGCGAGTTGAAGAGAGAGTCGGCATTCAGTCCATCATCGTGAATGCACTGCCTTGATCATTTTAGGAAGCTACAGGAACGGCGGTGTGCGCTGTCTTGGGGACGCGTTTTTCGAATTCATCGCGGAAACGGCGGATCATGCTTTGCACCGGCCATGCCGCCGCGTCGCCGAGCGCGCAGATGGTGTTGCCTTCGATATTGTTCGCGATGTCCATCAGCAGATCGATATCGCCCGATTGAGCGCCGCCGGTTTCGAAGCGCTTCAAAATTTTCCAGAGCCATCCGGTTCCCTCGCGGCACGGAGTGCACTGCCCGCACGACTCGTGGTAATAGAATTTAGCGATGCGGGTGATCACCCGAATCAGGTCGGTATCTTCGTCCATCACGATCATTCCTGCTGTCCCGACCGACGAGCCGGCTGCCTTAAGCGAATCCGCATCCATACGGACCCCTTCGATCGATTCTCCGCGCAGGATCATCGTCGAGGAGCCGCCGGGAATCACCGCTTTGATCTTTTTGTCTCCGGGAATTCCCCCGGCATAACGGTAAATAAGGTCCGTCAGCAATTCTCCCGTCGCGACTTCATAGACGCCCGGTTTGTTCACATGACCGCTGATGCCGACAAGGATCGGTCCCGGATGTTTCGGCACACCGATCTTTGAATACCATTCCCATCCCTTGTTGATAATAAGAGGAACATTGGAAATGGTCTCTACATTATTGATGGTTGTGGGGCATCCCCAAAGGCCGTACTGCGCTGGGAAGGGGGGTTTCACGCGCGGATAGCCGCGCTGTCCCTCCAGCGAGTTCATCAGAGCAGATTCTTCTCCGCAAATATATGCCCCGGCCCCTTTGTGCAGAACGATGTTTGTGGAAAATCCGGAGGCGAGAATATTCTGGCCGACGTAGTTCTTTGCATATGCGGCGTCGAGCGCCTTCTGCAGCATCTTCACCCACTTGCCGTATTCGCCCCGGATGTAGATGTACGCCGTCGTGATTCCCATCGCGTAGCATGCGATCACCGTTCCTTCGATCAGCATGTGAGGATTGGACTCGAAGATCTGCCGGTCCTTAAATGTTCCCGGCTCCGACTCGTCCCCGTTGACGCACAAATATTTCGGTTTGGACGTCTGCTTCGGCATGAAGGTCCATTTCAAGCCGGTGGGGAAACATGCTCCTCCGCGGCCGCGCAAGCTTGATTTTTTAACTTCGTCGGTGACTTCTTCCGGTTTCATCCCGAGCGCTTTTTTCAAAGCGCCGTAGCCCCCGTACGCCTCGTACACCTCAAGGGTATGATAGTTCGGAATGTCGGGGAGGATATATCGGTCCATATTCTATCGAGATCTTATTCGGTTTCCGCAGTTTGTTTCACTTCAACGACGAAAGCAGCTGCTCTGTTTTTTCCGGCGTCAGGTTCTCATAGTACTCCTCGCCGATCGCCAGCATCGGTGCTCCGCCGCAGGCGCCCATGCATTCCACCTCGCTTACGGTCCACTTCCCGTCCGGGGAGGTTTCGCCTGGTTTTATGCCGCATCGATGGTTGATGGCGTCCAGCACCTTGTCAGACCCGCGAAGCATACACGAAACGTTTGTGCAGACCTCGATGTGGTACTTGCCAAGCTTTTTAGAATTGTACATCGAGTAAAAGGTGACGACGCCGAGCACATTCCCGTAGGGAACATTGAGGAGCTTGCCGATGAAGCGCATCATCTCTTCTGAGATCCAGCCTTCCTGTTCCTGCGCGATCCAAAGGATCGGCAGGAGAGCCGCTTGAGATGTCGGATATCGCTTTCGGATCTCTTCGACTTTTTTCAGATTTTCTTCGGTCAACATATGAGAGGAGGTATCAGGTTGTGCTTTCTGGTTCGAACCGGATTATTTATCTGCTTCGCCCATCACCGGGTCAATGCTGCCGATGATTGCCACCACATCGGAGATCATTCTCCCTTTTAACAGCAGCGGGAGCATTTGGAGATTCATGAATGAAGGGGAGCGGATCTTCAGCCGCCACGGATGTCCTTCCCCCTTGCTCTGAATATAGAACCCCAGCTCTCCCTTGGATCCCTCGACGGCATGATAGATCTCTCCGACCGGCGGATTGACGCCGAAGTTGATGATCATGAAGTCGTGGATCAGCTCCTCCATTTTTGTATAGATGCGTTCTTTTTGCGGCAGAACTTTCTTTGGTTCGAACGCATGGACCGATCCCGCAGGAATTTTGTCGAGCGCTTGCTGGATGATCCGCAGGCTTTCCTTCATTTCGTTGATCCGGACATAGTACCGTGCGAGGCAGTCGCCGTCGGGGATGACCGGAACGTCAAAATCAAGCTCGTTGTAGACAAGGTACGGGTTTGAACGGCGGAGGTCATGGTCGACGCCCGAGCCCCGCAAATTCGGCCCGGAGAAACCCATCGCGATCGCCTGTTCACGCGTGATAACGCCGATGCCGTCGGTCCGCTCCACGAAAATTCTATTTCTATTGAGAAGACTTTCGCATTCTGCGAGGTTCGCGGGAAAACGGTTGACGAAATCCTGGATCGTCTCTTTCGTCTCGGCGGTCATATCCTGCGAGATGCCGCCGATGCGGGTGTAGCTGGTCGTAAAACGGGCGCCGGTCAGACTTTCGAAGATGTCGTAGAGTTTCTCCCGTTCCCGGAAGGTCCACATGAATACGGTCACTGCGCCGATGTCAAGCCCGAGGGCGCCCACGGCAAGAAGGTGGGATGAAATGCGCGCGAGTTCCGAAATGATGACACGGATGAACTGCGCGCGCCGCGGAGCCTCGATTCCAAGGAGTTTCTCCACGGCAAGTACATAGGCCGTATTATTCATCAACGGCGAAATGTAGTCGAGGCGGTCCGTATGAGGGATGAACTCATGGTAGCTGCAATTTTCCGCGAGCTTCTCGTATCCCCGGTGCAGGTATCCCAGCTCCGGAACCACCGCTGCCACAGTCTCCCCGTCAAGCTTGATCAGCAGCCGCAGCACGCCGTGGGTTGCGGGATGCTGCGGACCCATGTTGAGGATCATCTCATTCTCGAGCGGGTCGGTGAACTGGGCGCTCGTGTCCTTATCCTCCAGGGCATGGAGAAGCTTGCTCTTCTTACTCTCGGTTTCGTGCCCGCTGATCATGTTCTGTAAATTTACTTTCTGGGTAGTGGGATTGAATCGGGGATGCCCATGAGGGGGAAGTCTTTTCTCAGAGGAAAATACTCAAACTCTTCAGGCATATACATCCTGCGGAGATCGTTATTCCCGTCAAAGACGATCCCGAACATGTCGAATGTTTCGCGCTCCGGCCATCCGGCACCAGGCCATACGGAGGTCACACTCGGCACGTGAAGATCCGTCTCGTCGGTAAAGACTTTAAGGCGCAATCGCTGCTTATGATGAAGAGAATAAAGGTTGTAAACGACTTCAAACCTGTTCTCCGGCGTGTAGGCGTCCGCTCCGCAAAGATCACTCAAATAATCGAATGCGCAGTCCTGGTCGTCCCGGAGAAAGAGACAAACGCTGACAAGTTCCTCCTTCTTAATAGAGAGGGTTGTCTCGTCCCGAAACACCTTTACTCCCAGAATACTCGAGGGAAACCGGCTCTTAATTTTTTCTACAATCGCTGAATCCATGCTCTATACAATAGTGGTAGCCTGATAACCAGGCGCGTAAATCAATGCACAAACTTCACCTCATTTGACTCCTGACATCTGTTTCCTGAATTCTTCCTACACCCCGATCTGCAGCAGCCGTTGTTCCTTCCGTTCTTCGGCAACGGTCATCGGAGTGCTTCTGCTCTCTCCGCGGCCGATCTTTTCCTGGATCATCATGATGGCATGCAGGAGGTTGTCGGGGCGGGGAGGGCATCCGGCGACGTAGACGTCAACAGGAACGAACTGGTCGATTCCCTGGACCACGGAGTACGTCCGGTACATCCCGCCGGTCGAAGTGCAAACTCCCATCGCAATGACCCACTTCGGGTCGGGCATTTGGTCGTAGATTTTCCGGACGACTTTGGCCATCTTGTATGTAGTGGTTCCCGCTACGATCAGCAAATCGCACTGGCGCGGCGAGAAGCGCATCACCTCGGAGCCGAATCGCGACGCATCGAACCGCGGGTCGACGAGCGCCATCATCTCGATGCCGCAGCAGGAGATCCCGAGCGGCATCGGCCAGACAGAATTTTTTCTGCACCAGTTGATGGCCGCGTCAATTCTCGTCGTGATGATACTGTCGCCTAAAGCGTGTTCTAATCCCATTTCAACGCACCCTTCTTCAAGATATACAGATACCCGATCAGCAATGTCGCGATGAAAATCACCATCTCTATATATCCAAACAATCCAAGGGCCCGAAAGTTCACCGCCCATGGATAGAGAAAGATGACCTCGATGTCAAACAAGATAAAGAGGACGGCAACCATGTAGTACTTTACGGAAAATCGTTCACGGGCGGATCGGACCGGCTCCACGCCGCTTTCGTACGTCGAAGTTTTTTCATCGTTCGGGCGATGCGGACCGAGCCACTGGTGTAATTTCAGAAGAACGATGCCGAGGGTCAGCCCTGCCGCCAGCATAAGAATAACGGGAATATACGATGTCATCATAGGGGAAAAGGCGTGTCTTATCTTTATGGATGAAAATTATTAAAAAAATGGGGCAAAGTCAATGAGGGGATCGCGCACACTTTTTCTCTCTGAGTCGCAATAAAGAGAAGTGAGTAATCTTGATAACGGTGTGATTTTTTTTAGAGTAATATTTCTTATCCTGACGTCATGCGAAAAAGTATTACGATATTCCTGTGTGCGTGAAGATGTTTTGAGGTCGGAAAATCCATTGATCGAAATTTATCCCCTGTATTTCCACAAGATTATTTTATTGTTAAGACCTCAACCGATATTCGCGAATTTTTATTTTGAACTTGTATGGTAATGGTCATAACGGCAATAAGTGTATTCGGTCAAACTTCCCGCCGCGCCCAATGAGTAGTGTCAAGCCATATTTTTCTTTCCAATATTATTTCTCATTTTTTACTTGACTTGTATTCGTTAACCGGCTATATTCACAACCAGTTAGCTATTGATTTCCCCCCAGCTATTGTTCATCCGAAAATAAGAGGTTCCCAAGAGTTGAAAATCCCGCTCGTTTACGGCGGGAAGTTAATTATTTGAACGGGGGATGCAACGCTTTTTCCCGGCAGGCAATTCACCTTACATCGATATTATCAAGATCAGAGAGGAAGTTAGAAATGGCAGAAAAAGAAACGGCAGTCGCTGACCAGAAGAGGGGAAGTACGCGCACAGCAGGTGTTGCTGCTTCGGTCGGGCTTTCAGTCCAGCGGTATTTTACGAAGCCGGGTGTTCATCCCTTTGATGAGATCGAATGGGAACTGCGGACAGCTGTCATTTCTAACGAGAAAGGGGAGAAGATCTTCGAGCAAAAGAATGTTGAAATTCCGAAGTCATGGTCGATGACCGCGACCAACGTCGTCGTATCGAAATATTTTCACGGCTTGATCGGCACTCCCGAACGGGAAAGCAGCGTGCGGCAGCTTGTGGACCGTGTGGCGAAAACGACGACCACATGGGGACGCAAAGGGAAATACTTTGCGTCCGAAGAGGATGCCGAGGTCTTCTATCATGAGTTGTCATTCCTGCTTGTCAACCAGTACATGGCATTCAACAGCCCCGTGTGGTTCAATGTTGGCGTCGAAGAAAGGCCGCAGTGTTCGGCGTGCTTCATTAATTCGGTGCAGGATACCATGGATTCGATCCTCGAACTTGCCCGCACCGAAGGGAGACTCTTCAAGTTCGGATCGGGAACGGGTTCCAATCTTTCGACCCTCCGTTCTTCGCGCGAACATCTGTCTGGAGGCGGCACGGCCTCGGGCCCCGTTTCATTTATGAAAGGATTCGATGCGTTTGCCGGCGTCATTAAGTCGGGGGGGAAAACACGCCGTGCGGCAAAGATGGTGATTCTGAATGCGGACCATCCGGACATCGTCGAGTTCATCAATTGCAAGGCGGAGGAGGAGAAGAAAGCGTGGGCGCTGATCGAATCGGGATACGACGGCGGGTTCAACGTGCCGGGCGGAGCGTACGACTCGATCTCATACCAGAATGCGAACCACTCCGTCCGCGTGACCGATGAGTTCATGAAAGCGGCTCTCGAAGATAAAGAGTGGGCGACGAAGGCCGTCCGCGGCGGTAAGACGATGGACACGTTCCGTGCCCGCGACCTGCTGCGGCAGATGGCAGAGGCAGCTTGGCTCTGCGGCGATCCTGGGATGCAGTACGACACGACGGTCAATAACTGGCATACATCATCCGCGACCGCGCGCATCAACTCGTCGAACCCGTGCAGCGAGTACATGTATCTCGACGATTCCGCGTGCAACCTTGCATCGCTCAATCTTATGAAGTTCAGAAAGAACGACGGCGAGTTCGACATCGAGTCGTTCAAGCGCGCCGTCGATATTACCATTACGGCGCAGGAGATCTTTGTCGGCAACGCAAGCTATCCGACCCCGGCGATTGAAAAGAACAGCCACGATTTTCGTCCCCTCGGCCTCGGCTACGCAAACCTCGGCGCATTGCTGATGGCGCGCGGACTCGCCTACGACAGCGACGCCGGCCGTGAGTATGCCGCAGCCGTGACGTCGCTCATGTGCGGAGAAGCGTATAAGCAATCTGCACTCATCGCAAAGGAGATCGGGGCGTTCAGAGGTTTTGCGCCGAATCGCGAGCCGATGCTGAGCGTGATGACCAAGCACAGTCTGTACGCCGACAAGATCAGCGACGGCTACGTTCCGGCCGAATTGCTCTCCGCTTCCGGCGAAGTATGGAAAGAGGCGATCGCCCTCGGCAAAGAATACGGCTATCGCAACGGTCAGGCCACGGTTCTCGCGCCGACGGGAACAATCGGGTTCATGATGGATTGCGACACCACTGGCGTCGAACCCGACATCGCACTCGTGAAATACAAGAAATTGGTCGGCGGCGGACTGATGAAGATCGTCAACCAGACCGTGCCGGAAGCGCTCAGAAAACTCGGCTACGACAGCGAGCAGATCGAACATATCATCAAGTACATCGAAAAGAACGACACCATCGAGGGGGCTCCGTATTTAAAAGAAGATCATCTCCCGGTCTTCGATTGCGCATTCAAGCCTGCTAAAGGAGAACGTTCCATCCAGTATATGGGACATATCAAGATGATGGCGGCGGTCCAGCCCTTCCTGTCGGGTGCGATCTCAAAAACGGTCAACATGCCGAACGAGATAACGCCGGACGAGATCATGCAGGCCTACATCGAGGCATGGAAGCTCGGGTTGAAGGCGATTGCGGTCTACCGTGACGGCTGCAAGCGGACACAACCCCTCAGCACTTCCCTTGAAAAGAGCGACAAGCCGAAAGCCCGTCCGGCCCGCCGGCGGCTTCCCGACGAACGTCAGGCCATTACGCATAAATTCAGCATCGCCGGACACGAAGGCTATATTACGGTCGGTTTGTATGAAGACGACACGCCGGGCGAGGTGTTCATCACGATGTCGAAAGAGGGCTCAACGATCTCCGGCATTATGGATGCCCTGGCGACGTCGGTTTCTCTTGCGCTGCAGTACGGCGTTCCGCTGAAGGTGTTGACGGACAAGTTCACACATATGCGGTTCGAGCCCTCCGGCTTCACGAACAACAAAGACATTCCGATCGCAAAGTCGATTTGCGATTACATCTTCCGCTGGCTCGGCATGAAATTCCTGCCGAAGGAAGAACAGCCCTCCTTGACCGTCGTTGCGGAAACCAAGCCGTTGGAAAAGACCGACGCAAAGCAGGAGTTGAAAAGGGCGTCAGCGATAGAGTCGAACGAAAAAGTCATCTTCCAGACGCAGGCGGATGCCCCACCGTGCTCCGAATGCGGAAGCATTATGATCCGGTCGGGAAGCTGCTACAAATGCCTCCAGTGCGGCTCGACGAGCGGATGTTCTTGACATCGACAGACGACCGGTGAATATGCGAAGAACGCCGATGAATGCTCGTCGGCGTTCTTTGTTGTACCGCCTCCCCTTGAAAATCACCCATTTTTTTTGCATACTGGCTCATGGACGTTCAGACGAACGTCCTTATTTTTTCTTCTAGAAAAGAGCCTTATGCGAAGCGCAACTATCCAACGAAAGACCAAGGAGACGAACATCTCCGTCAGCCTGCGCATCGACGGAAGCGGAAAATACACCGTCTCGACCGGCATCGGATTTCTCGACCACATGATGGAGCTGTTCGCCCGGCACGGGATGTTCGATATTCAATTGAAATGCAAAGGGGATTTGCACGTCGACGATCACCACACAACGGAGGACGTCGCGATCGCGCTCGGCCAGGCGTTCGGCAAGGCGTTAAAGGAACGGGCCGGCATTGCCCGATACGGCTCCTCGTACGTGCCGATGGACGAATCACTGGCGCGCTGTGTCGTCGATCTCGGCGGCCGTTCGGCGCTGGTCTTTAAGGCGGAGTTCAACAGAAAAACTGTCGGCGATCTGTCCACGGAAATGATCAGGCATTTCTTCCAGTCGTTTGCCGAGAATATCAAGGCAAACATCCACGTCGAGGTTCTCTACGGCTCGAACACGCACCATAAGATCGAAGCCATGTTCAAATCCCTCGCCCGCGCACTGCGGGCTGCATGCGAACGAGATGCAAGAGTAAAAGGAGTACTATCCACGAAAGGAAAACTGTGATCAGTGCTCAGTTATCAGTGAACAGTAATCAGCGCAAGTCTTATATTTTTCCGAACTGATAAGCCCTTTTTACTGTTCATTGTTGACCGTTCACTGCTCACTGAACCATGATTGGCATCATCGACTACAAACTCAACAACCTCCGTTCTGTCCAGAAAGCATTCGAGAAGGTCGGTGCGCCGGCGTTCATCTCGAGCGATGCGAAGGAACTTTCCCGCGCGGACAAACTTGTCCTGCCGGGGGTCGGCGCCTTCGGCCAGGCGATGGAGAACATCAAAGCACTTGGGTTCGACGAATTGATTTGCTCGGGTGCAAAAGCCGGGAAGCCGCTGATCGGGATCTGCCTTGGAATGCAGCTCTTGTTCACCCGCAGCTCCGAAAACGGCATGCACGACGGGTTGAACCTCATTGCCGGCGATGTGCAGCTTTTTCCGAACACGGTAAAAGTCCCGCACATCGGCTGGAACCAGATGGAAATACAGCGTCCGTCGAAAATTCTGGCTTCGGTCATTGACAAGAGTTTTGTCTATTTTGTCCATTCGTATTATGCGCAGCCGAAGGAGACGGTGACGTTGACGACGACAGAATACGGTTTCCATTTTACGTCCGTCGTGCAAAAAGAGCTGATCTTCGGCATCCAATTCCATCCGGAGAAAAGCCAGACAGCCGGACTCCAGATGTTGAAGAACTTTTCCGAATTGTAAGCGATGATCTTAATCCTTCCCGCTATCGACATTAAGGACGGAAAGTGCGTACGGCTGGTGCAGGGGGAACCGGGTACGGAGAAGATCTATTCCGACGACCCCGCAAAAATGGCGATCCTGTGGCGGGGGGAAAACGCGAAGACGCTCCACGTCGTCGACCTTGACGGGGCGTTCGAAGGACAGTTGAAGAACCTCGAGGCGATAAGAAAAATTGTCGATGCGGTGGACATCCCGGTCCAACTGGGAGGGGGCATCCGGCGGTATGAGGAAATTCGAGAGCTTTTCGAGATAGGCGTGTATCGCGTCGTTTTGGGGACCGCTGCGATCGAAGACCCCGAGCTTGTTCGGCGTGTGATACAGGATTTTGGGGCGAGAAAAATCGCCGTCGGCATCGATGCCAGGAACGGCGTCGTAATGACAAAAGGATGGCAGCACGATTCCGGCGTCGATGCAATTTCGCTTGCGCTAAAGATGAAAGAGCTCGGCGTTTTCAGGATCGTCTATACCGACATCGCCAGGGACGGAATGCTGACGGGGCCGAATTTCGACGCGATCAAGGAGATGGCCGAGAAAACGGAGCTCAAGATCACCGCGTCGGGAGGAATTTCCGGCTTCAAGGATCTGATACGGATGCAGGAGCTGGAGAAATTCGGCGTCGATTCCGTCATCGTCGGCAAGGCGCTGTATGAAAATAAATTTCCGTGCCAGGCGCTTTGGCGGCTGAACGAGAAGGTGCTCGACGACCTCGGACCGACGAGGAGGATCTGAGCAACCAACAATGAACAATCAACAGTGATCGGGTGAGCCGTTCATTGAAGATGGCAGATTGAACTATGCTTGCCAAAAGAATCATACCGTGTTTAGATGTCGACAAGGGGCGCGTCGTGAAAGGCGTTAATTTTGTCGATTTGATCGATGCCGGCGATCCGGTCGCCCAGGCGAAGTTTTACGACGCCGAAGGGGCGGACGAGCTGGTGTTCCTCGACATCTCTGCGTCGTCCGACAACCGGTCGACGATGCTGGACGTCGTTCGCCGGACGGCGGAAGAGGTCTTCATTCCGTTCACCATCGGCGGCGGGATCCGGACCGCGGACGATATGCGCGAGATTCTCCGGAGCGGCGCTGATAAGATCAGCGTCAACACGGCGGCGGTCAAACATCCGGCCCTGATCTCGGACGGGGCCGAACGGTTTGGCGTTCAGTGCATTGTCGTTGCGATCGATGCGAAGCGGAATCCATCGGGGAACAATTGGAAAGTTTTCATTAACGGGGGGAGGACCGAAACGGAACTCGACGCGGTCGAATGGGCGCACAGAGTTGAATCGCTCGGCGCCGGCGAGATTCTTCTCACGAGCATGGACCGTGACGGGACGAAGGATGGGTACGATATCGAACTCCTGCGCGCTGTCACCGCGGCGGTCAAAATCCCGGTGATTGCGAGCGGCGGCGCCGGATCACTTGACCATTTGTTCGCCGCCCTTCATGAAGGGCACGCCGATGCGGTTCTGGCCGCATCGATCTTTCATTTCCGGCAATACGCGATCAAGGAAGCAAAAGAATACCTCCTTTCGAAAGATATTTTGATGCGGAACTAGAACGAGGCAGAACAAGGCGCAGGGTACAGAAAATCCTATGAAGATAATAGACCAATTAAAATTCGACTCAGATGGGCTGATCCCTGCTATCGCTCAGGAAGAAAAGTCCGGCGAAATTCTGATGATGGCCTGGATGAACAAGGAGAGCCTCCGCGCTACCCTTGAGACCAAACGCGCGACGTACTGGAGCCGTTCGAGGAAAAAACTCTGGATGAAGGGAGAAGAGTCGGGAAACATCCAGGAGGTTCGCTCCGTTCATGTTGACTGCGATGGAGACGTGGTGCTGTTGAAAGTGAACCAGGTTGGAGGAGCGGCATGTCACACGGGTCATCGGACATGCTTTTTCCGTGAGATCGTCGACGGCGGCAACGCTTTCAAGGAATCGAACGATATCGTGTTTGACCCGAAATCAATCTACAAGAAATAAACGTGAAACTTACGGTCATCGGACATTTGTGTCTCGACGTCATTCATCGGCCCGACGGTACGGAGAAGCAGGGGTACGGAGGGATCTATTTCGCCGTTATGGCACTGGCGAATATCGCATCGGATGCGGATACGATATTTCCGGTCTTCGGCGTGGGAGAAAAAGAGTTCGAGGCCGTCAAACAAGCATTGATGAAATATCCGAACGTCAACACGGACGGGATCTTTTCATTCCAGGGGGAAACGAATCAGGTCCATCTTTATTACAGCAATCAGGAGACCAGAACCGAATGCTCGAAGCACATTTCATCGCCGATTCCGTATTCGCGCATCGAACCGTTCCTCTCCGTCCACGGAATTTTTTTGGATATGATCTCCGGCGCGGACATTACGCTTGACACGCTTGACCAGATCCGGCTCGCGGTGAGGCCGAAGAATACGCCGATTCATCTCGACGTGCACTGCCTGACGCTTGGAGTGAACTCCGACGCCACCCGTTATCGCCGGGCCCTGTCTGAATGGCGGCGCTGGTGTTTTATGGTCAACTCCGTGCAAATGAATGAAGAGGAAGCGGCCGGACTGACGGTCGAACAGTACAATGAAGAGATGCTTGCCAAACAGATGCTGCCGTTAATGGTGAACGCCCTGTGCGTGACTCGAGGGGCAAGAGGCGTGACGGTCTTCCAACAGGAGCATAAGCATCTCATGCGAAAGGATATTCCCGGGATCCCCACCGGTTCAAAGGATCCGACAGGATGCGGAGATGTTTTCGGTTCTGCGTTCTTGTATCAATACTGCAAGTCGAAGCGCATCGAGCAGGCCGCGCAGTTCGCCAATGAAGTCGCGGCGGCGAACAGCGAGAATTCCGGGTCGGAGGAGATTGATCGTCTGTCAAAATTTAAGACATCGGGCGAGAACGGAAAATGAAACGGGTTCTCATTTGCGGCAGCAACGGGCTTCTCGGCCAGCGCTTAGCGCTGAAACTCGGGTATGAGACCGAATATGAGGTGCTCAACACGTCGCATCATCGTCAGTTCGTCCTCGATCGGCACCTTTTCGATTACACCCAGCTCGACATCACGAACAAGGGGGACGTCAAAAGCCTTGTCTCGAGTTTCCGTCCCGACATTATCGTGAATGCCGCGGCGATGACGAATGTTGATGCCTGCGAGACGCAGCGCGAGCTTGCATGGAAGGTGAACGTCGTCGGCGTTGAAAATTTGGTGGAGATTGCCCGCCGGATCAACAGCCTGCTCATCCATATTTCGACGGACTATGTCTTCGACGGAAAGAACGGGCCGTACAAGGAAACCGACCGGGTCAACCCGATCAACTATTACGGCAAGACGAAACAGGCGGGGGAGAACGTCATCCTTGCCGCCGGAATTCCGGCGGCGATCCTGAGGACCATCGTCGTCTACGGTACCGGCATCAACATAAAAAATAATTTTGCGCTGTGGGTCATCAACAGTCTAAGAGAGGGAAAAAACATCCGCTGCGTGGACGATCAGATCGCCAACCCGACCCATGTCGGCGACCTTGCGTCGGGTGTGGTCAAAGTGATCGAGCGTGATCGTCCGGGCCTCTATCATATCGGGGGCGCAAACGCAGTCAGCAGAAATGAATTCGCCGTGAAGGCAGCTGAAATTTTCGGGCTGAATCCTGCGCTCATCCAAAAAGTGAAATCGGTCGAACTCAATCAAATTGCCCAGCGTCCGCTGGTCACAAGCCTGGTCACGGCAAAAGCAGAAAAAGAACTGGACTTCCGCCCGATGACGCTGGCGGAAGGCCTTGAATTGATGAAACGGGAACTCGTCCATCTGACATTAAATTAGAATACCCATGACGCCCCTCTTCCATCGTTTGACTGCGTTCGCTTTTCCGGCCGCCCCTCTCGTTGTTGCGTTCATCATAACCTCGTGCAGTTCGACAAAGGAGACAGCGGCGACGCCTCCGCCTGCAGGGAATAGGCCGCTCACCGCAACGTTCAAAATTTTATCGGTGAATGCCCGTCATACCTTAAAGGGGAAAAGCGATGTCCGAAAATTGTCGAAGGTCATTAAATCGACCGGCGCCGATATCGTAGCGGTCCAGCAGATCGAAAGACCTCAGGAAGGGAAGACCGATTTCGACGCTGTTCAGGAACTTGCCAAACAAACCGAGATGTACAACTTTTTCGGCAAGGCCCGGTACTTTGAAGGCTATGATTCGGGGAATGCATTGTTCAGTACCTATCCTGTCAAGCAAACGGCGGTGCAGCCCCTTCCCGTCGAGGAAGGCAAAGTGCGTCGGTCTCTCACGTTCGGCGTGATCGATGTCGGATTGAAGGAAGTCGGCATATCGTCGACGGAACTTGACGACGAATCTTCTTCCATGCGCGTGAGCGAAACGCAGGCCATCATTTCGATCGCGCAGTCGTACGATAACGTTCCGGTGATCGTCTGCGGAAATTTCTGCGAATCCCTTTCGGGAAGAGCCGCGTCAAAAATGCAGGAACAATTTCTCGCGGCAAATGCCCTTCAGGAATCAGCACAAAAGTCGTGGCAGCAGGTCTATGCGATGAAAAATCAAAAGCTTGAACCCGTTGCCGTCGAAAAAGTGAAGTTCGGCGACTCTGGCGAGGCGCTTCTGGTGACAATGCAGGTGACGCAGTGACAGCGAGCGGTCAACAAATGACGATGAACGGTTGCATGCCTCATCGGGCATCGTAACATCATTATCCAAACGACAATGATAGACCTAAAATATATTCGGGAACATACAGCCCTCGTAAAAGAGGGGATCAAAGCCAAGCGCGAAGTCGACAATATCGACGAGATCATCTCGGCGGATGAACAGCGCCGGGGATTTATTCAGGAAGGGGAGACGCTCAAGGCACGACGAAACGAGGTTTCGGCAAAGATCGGAGAGATGAAGAGGACGAAGCAGGACGCTTCTGCCGCGATCGCGGAAATGAATCAGGTCAAAGAGAGAATCCAGGCGATCGATGAAGAGTTGAAAGTCGTGCAGGAGCGGCTGGACGGATTGCTTCTCACGGTTCCGAACATCCCCCACTCGTCCGTGCCGGTCGGCGCGACGCCCCTCGACAACAAAGAAATATTTTCGTGGGGGGAGAGACCCGCTGCCGATTTTGAGCTGAAGCCCCATTGGGATCTCGCCGAGAAGCTCGGCATTATCGATTTCGGACGGGGGGCAAAAGTCTCCGGCGCCGGATTCCCGTTTTATGTTGGAAAAGGAGCAATGCTCGAGCGTGCGCTCATAAACTTCTTTCTCGACCAGGCTGCCGAGCGGGGCTACGAGGAACTCGGCGCTCCGGTCGTCATCAATGAAGAGAGCGCGCGGGGAACGGGCCAAATTCCGGACAAAGAAGACCTGATGTATTTCGCGGAACGGGACGGTTTTTACCTTATACCCACTGCGGAGGTCCCCGTAACGAACTTTCACAGAAAAGAAGTGTTTGAAGAGAAGGCGCTTCCGATCCAGTATGCGGCATACACCCCCTGCTTCCGGCGTGAAGCCGGCTCGTACGGCAAGGATGTGCGCGGTCTGAACCGGCTCCATCAGTTCGACAAGGTCGAGCTGGTGAAATTTGTACTTCCGTCGGCATCGTATGATGAACTGGAGCGTCTCCGGCAGGATGCGGAACACCTGCTGCAATTGTTAGGTCTGAGCTATCACACCCTGTTGATGTGCACCGGGGACATGGGGTTCACACAGACAAAAAAATACGACCTGGAAGTCTGGGCCCCCGGTCAGAAAAAGTATCTTGAGGTTTCTTCGTGCAGCAATTTTGAAGCGTTCCAGGCACGTAGAATGAACATCAAGTATCGGTCGACCGAGACGGGAAAACAGGAGTTTGTCCACACATTGAACGGATCTGCGCTGGCGCTCCCGCGGGTTGTCGCAGCGCTCCTGGAACATTATCAGACGCCTGAAGGCAAAATTGTTCTACCTAAGGTGCTGCATCCGTATACGAAATTTGCCGTTATAGAATGAAAAAGCTTGTTAACTTCAAAACGTCGCTTCATATTTTTCATTCTTAAACTTTACTTTTTCATGTTTCTATGAAGTCTCTCCTTCGTCTCCGCCCCTATCTGGCGAAATACAAGAGAACGCTCTTCTGGGGCGTTTGCACCGTCGTCGTCAGCAACCTCTTTGTCGTTGCGACGCCGCTGTTCATCGGGCATGCCGTTGATACCATCAAGCAGGGGGTCGAAACCGGTGTGCTAGAGTCCTCCAAACTCTTCAGGGATGCAGCGTTGATCGTCGGTTTCGCCCTCGTTGCCGGGTTCATGACATTCCTGACGCGGCAGACGATCATCGTCGTTTCGCGCAAGATCGAGTATGACCTGCGTAACGATTTTCTCGCGCACATTCAGAAGCTTCCCCTGAATTACTTCCAGAATACGCCGACCGGCGACCTCATGGCGCACGCGACGAACGACATTGCAGCGGTACGCAACACCCTCGGCCCCGGCATTATGTATCCGTCGGATACCTTCATGACGTTCTCGATGGCTCTGACGCTGATGTTCGTGAAGGATTGGTCGCTCACGATGATCGCTCTGGTCCCGCTTCCGCTCATCTCGTATGCTGTCTATAAGCTCGGCCAGATCATTCACGCAAAGTTCAACGAACGGCAGGAACAGTATTCACTGCTGACAACACGGGCGCAGGAGAATCTTTCGGGCATCCGGGTCGTCAAGGCGTACGTGCGGGAAGAGTACGAGATCGGCCTGTTTGAAAACCTGAGCTGGGACTATTTGAAGAAAAACCTCGTGCTTGCAAAAGCGCAGTCGGTGATGTGGCCGCTGATGTACATGCTCGTCGGCATCTCGCTCGTCATCACCGTCTATTTTGGCGGCATCCAGGTCATTGCGGGGAGGATCACGATCGGAACGCTGACCGCGTTCTTCACGTACCTCTCGATGCTGATCTGGCCGATGATCGCCTTTGGCTGGGTGACAAATATCATCCAGCAGGGAGCGGCGTCGATGGAACGGCTCGCGAAGATCTTCGACACCGTGCCGGAAATCAGAGATTCGGAGGAGACGGATATTCTCATCAAGCACATCGACGGAGAAATTGAATTTAGAAATGTGTCGTTCACGCACAAGGGAGTCGCCTCCCCGACGTTGAAGAATATCAGCCTGAAGATTCCGAAAGGGACCACCCTTGCCGTCGTCGGATACACCGGCTCCGGAAAGAGCACGTTCGTCAATTTGCTGCCGCGGTTGTATGACGTGACCGAGGGGGAGCTGTTGATCGACGGGATCAATATCAAAAAGATCCCGTTGGAAGTGCTCCGGTCCCACGTGGGCTGCGTTCCGCAGGAGACGTTTTTGTTTTCCGAATCGATCTCCGAGAATATCAGTTACGGCGTGGATGGGATCTCGCACGAACAAATTCGCGAGGCGGCGGAGATTTCGCAGATCGCGAAGGATATCAACGACTTTCCGCAGCAATTTGACACGACGCTCGGCGAACGGGGCATCACCCTTTCGGGCGGCCAGAAGCAGCGAACAAGCATTGCGCGGGCTGTGCTCCGCGAGCCCAAGATCCTGATCCTCGACGACGCCCTGTCTTCGGTGGACACCTATACGGAAGAGGCGATCCTTAAACGCCTTCGCAATGTCATGGAGAACCGGACGAGCATCATCATCAGCCATAGAATTTCCACGGTGAAGGACGCGGACATGATCATTGTAATGGATAAAGGCGAAATTGTCGAACAGGGGCAGCACGAGGAGCTTGTCGATCGCGGCGGCATTTATGCGAACCTCCACTATAAGCAATTGCTTGAAAAGGAACTCGAAGAACTCTGATACGAAGGAATTGTTGACCGTTCATTCATCATTTTTCAATTGTTTGGTCCATGCACGAAGAAGAGATTCTCGGTAAAGCATACGACGGAAAATTAATGAAGCGGCTGCTTCATTACCTCCGTCCCTACAAATGGTATGTGGCGCTCGGCATCGTGTTGAGCATGGTGGTCTCTGCCCTGGAAGCGGTGAGGCCGTATTTTACGAAGATCGCCGTCGATGTGAACATCAAAAACCATGACGAGCAGGGATTGCTTGTCACCGCGCTCGAATTTTTGACGGTCCTGATGCTCCGGGGAGTGACGCAGTATTTCAATTCCTACCTTACCCAATGGATCGGCCAGCGGACGATCTTCGACCTGCGGATGGAGCTCTTCAGGCATCTGCAGAATCTTTCATTGAAGTTCTACGACAGAAATCCGATCGGAAGGCTGATCACGCGGGTGACCAACGACGTCGAAGTGCTGAATGAAATGTTCTCGTCCGGCATCGTGATGGTCTTCAGCGACGTGTTCATGATCGGCGGGATCCTGTGGTTCATGTTTTCGATGAACTGGCAGCTCGCGGTGGTTTCGCTCAGCGTTCTTCCGTTCCTTTTCTACGGCACATTTCTGTTCAGGAAGAAAGCGCGCGAAGCATACCGCGACGTCCGTATTCAGATCGCGAAGATCAATACGTTCATGCAGGAACATATCACGGGAATGATCGTCGACCAGATTTTCAACCGCGAGAAGAAAGCATACGATCAATTTGATGGATTGAATGCCGCGCACCGCGATGCGAATATCCGTTCAATCTTCTACTATGCGGTGTTCTATCCCGCCGTCGATATCATCGGCGCCGTTGCGGTCGGCCTCATCGTTTGGTACGCGGGGGGGAAAACGCTCGAAGGAAAAGTGACGATCGGGACGATCATGGCATTCCTGCAGTTCAACGAAATGTTCTGGCGTCCCATCCGCGACCTCTCCGAAAAGTACAATATTATGCAGACGGCGATGGCGTCATCGGAGCGGATCTTCAAGCTGCTGGATGATCAAAGCATCCTTAAGAATCCTGAGGCGCCGGTTCCTTTGCCGGCGATGCGAGGCAAAGTCGAATTTCGCAATGTCTGGTTTGCGTACAGCGGCGAGGACTGGGTGCTGAAGAATGTCTCATTCACGATGCTTCCGGGCGAGACCGTGGCTTTTGTCGGTCATACGGGAGCGGGCAAGACGACCATCATCAGCTTGCTCTCGCGTTTTTACGAAGTCCAGAAGGGGGAAATTCTTGTCGATGATTTCAATATCAAGGACCTGAAAACAGAGGATCTGAGAAGGCACATCGCCGTCGTCCTGCAGGATGTCTTTCTTTTTTCCGGGGATATTAAAGGGAACATCAGCTTGGGCAATAAGGATATTTCGTTCGACCGCGTGAAAGAATCGGCGCGATTTGTCGGCGTGGATCAATTCATCGAAGCGATGCCCAGGAAATACGACGAAGCGGTAAAAGAGCGCGGGTCGACATTGTCCGTCGGCCAGAAACAATTGCTTTCTTTTGCCCGCGCGCTCGCATACAACCCGAAAATATTGGTACTGGACGAGGCAACGTCCAGTGTCGATACGCAGACCGAATTACTCATCCAATCTGCCATCAAGAAATTATTGGCAGGAAGAAGTTCAATCGTTATCGCACATCGCCTTTCCACGATCCAGAGCGCGGACAAGATCATAGTGATGCACAAGGGAGAGATCCGCGAATCCGGCACACACCAACAGCTGCTTGCCCTTGGGGGAATTTATTACAAACTGTACCAACTGCAGTACAAGGAACAGGAAGTAGAATAAAATTTTGATGCCGCAGATTTACCTGATTGCACGCTGATTGCAGATTTCTCAGATGATTTGCAATCTGCCCGCTGCAGAATTTGCCATCTGCGCGATCTGCCATCTGCGCGATCTGCCATCTGCGCAATGTGCCATCTGCGCTAAATCTGCGCCATCTGCGCAATCATTATGGCCAACAAAGTCATCACCATCGAGCGCCACATTATCGAAGGAGAGCGGCAGCATCCGGGCGCGACGGGACATTTCTCCGCGCTTCTGAGGGATTTGACGCTTGCAATCAAAGTGATCTGGCGCGAGGTAAGCAAAGCCGGATTGGTCAATATCCTCGGCCTTGCCGGGAAGGAAAATATCCACGGCGATGTCGTCAAGAAGCTGGATGTTTTCGCCGACGAAGCGATCTACAAGGCCATGGATCACGGCGGCCATCTTTGTGTCATGGCCTCCGAGGAGAACGAAGGGGTGCTCCACATTCCCGACGATTATCCAAAAGGGAAGTACGTTCTCTTATTTGACCCGCTCGATGGATCCTCTAATATCGACGTCAACGTCACGATCGGCACGATTTTCTCCATTTACCGGCGGGTGTCAAATTCGGGAAAAGGGACCCTGGCCGACTGCACTCAACCGGGGTACAAGCAGGTCGCGGCCGGTTATGTCGTCTACGGATCGAGCACCATGCTCATCTATACCACCGGCGACGGAGTGCACGGCTTCACCCTCGACCCGAGCATCGGCGAATTTCTTTTGTCCCATGAAGACATCCATGTTCCCAAGCGGGGGAAAATCTACAGCGTGAATGAAGGGAATTACCGGTACTGGAATGACGGGGTGAAGAAGTACATAAAATACTTACAGGAAGAGGATAAAAAAACGGGGAGACCGTACTCGGGAAGGTATATCGGCTCGATGGTTGCGGACATCCATCGAACGCTGTTATACGGGGGAATATTTTTGTACCCCGGGGACGCTCGTTATCCTCAGGGAAAGCTCCGTCTGATGTACGAAGCGAACCCGGTATCTTTCATCATGGAACAAGCAGGCGGAGCGGCCACTGACGGCCGGCGGCGGATCCTCGACATCGTTCCCGAGACCCTTCATCAAAAAACTCCACTCTTCATCGGAAGCGAAGAAGATGTCTCCCTCTGCACAGAATTTCTCAACGGACGATCCCTCTAATGGCCGCCGATTCGACAGATCTCTTGAACCAAAAGATTGCCGCAACGACGTTCGTTGTTGTCGACGTGGAAACGACCGGCTTTTCACCGCGCGACGGCGGCATCACAGAGATCGCAATGGTCAAGGTCCGCAACGGCCTGTTGTGGGGTGAGTACACCACGCTCGTCAATCCGCTGCTGCCGATTCCGGACGACATCACGGCGTTGACGGGCATCGATGATGCCATGGTTGCCGATGCTCCGACCGCGGACCTCGTTGCGCCCGCGATTTCAGAATTTCTTGGGGATGGGGTTTTCACGGCGCACAACGCTCCCTTCGATCTGGGGTTTGTGAACAGCACGCTGGCAAAGGGGAGAATCGGGAAAATTGAGAACCCCGTCCTCTGCACATGTAAGCTTGCGCGTCATTTGCTTCCGAACCTCAGAAGCAAATCCCTCGGGCCGGTTGCCAAGCAATTGGGAATTGAAAATTCTCAACGGCACCGTGCCGCCGGCGATGCCTACGCAACGGCCCAGGTGTTGATTCATTTTTTGCGGCGGCTTGAAGAGGAATTCGATGTGGTCGATCTGAAAGGCGTGATGCGGTTTCAATGAGCGTCCGATGAGGCGGAAAACAAAAAGGCCGGCGTCGAGAGATCGAAGCCGGCCTTTTTTGTTGAGCGGTACAAGATCACTTTATCTTTGCTTTTGCCCGTCCCAAATATTCACTGTTGGGATACAACTCGACGAATTTTTTATACTCGACCTGCGCCTGCTGATGGTCTCCCATCCGGTCGTACGTCTGGGCGATCATAAATTGGGAGTCATCTTTCTTCTCCGAAATCTTGAACCTCAAGACCTCCTGGAACTGTTGAATGGCTGGCTTGTAATCGTGCAATCCGTACAGGCACAGTCCTATCCAATAATGGCAATTGTCGGCATAGTCCGATTTGATCCCGCCGTCAAGCAGCGACTGGAATTCGCTGATAGCCTCCTTGAACTTCCGTTCCTTCGCGAGCGACACCGCTCCTTCATAATGTTGAATATCGGCGCTCGCCGATTTGCCGGCCGGCGATTTTCCCATCGGCATCTTCTTCGGCATGGCTGAAGATTTGGCCGTTTTTTCCTGTGTTGCAGCCTGGGCGGCCTCAAGATCCGAAACCTTGGCCATGAGATCTTTATTTTTCTGGTCGGCAGCATCCAGTTTTTGCTGGAGCTGGATATTTTCGGTCTTAATTTCCTCGATTTGCTGCTGTAGCATTTCCTCTTTTGTCGGAGGAGCCTGCATCACTGTCGTTGTTTCAGGGGCTGCCACAACGGCTGTCGTATCATGCGCGATCATCGTGGTATCCGTGCGAACCGCTGTGGTATCGGTCTTGTTCGCTTCCGTCTGCGTCGTCTCCGATGAACCACCGCATCCGATCAGGCCGACAAACGCGATGAGTGCCACAAAGCCAACTGCCTGACGAGCTGTTACTCTCGCCATGTTGGGTATCCAGGAAGCCATAGATCCTCCGAACGATAGTTCAACATGATGGTGTGTCGTTGAATAGCTTACAACGCGTTGAATGCTAATGTATTAAAGGCTCGTTTGAAAGTCAAGCATGCGGTGAGAAATAGTTCTCCCATGTAACAACAATAGCTAGATCAACGTCGGCTTCCGACTCTCCCGGCAGAGGATCAACGTTTGCGTCATACATCGGTCTCATAATTTCCGATTGTTTGACATTCCCTTCAAAAACGATTACTTTTCATGCGTATAATCAATGCCATGGTGGGAATTTCTATCGGGACAGTTTCCGGCAGAGGTTCCCTTCCGGCGCGCTGTGGCGGTCCGGCCGTCATGAAGCCGCCGGTGAACGATTCACTCCTGCGATGTAGATCGCCTCTTTCCAGAAACTTCAAATTGTTTCGGTAAACATTCATCTTCGATTTTTGATGATGGAAGTGCGCCGGCGCATGCACTTTGCCATCAGCGATTGTATTGTCATCACTTCACATTATTTGACGGAGCAGCTCTATGAGCGAACAGCAAAAATTTCTACTCGACGAAAGAAAAATTCCGAAAGCATGGTACAACATCAATGCCGACATGCCGGTGCCGCCGGCTCCCGTCCTGCATCCCGGAACGATGCAGCCGGTGACGCCCGACTTCCTCAGCGTGCTGTTTCCCATGAACCTGATCATGCAGGAAGTAAGCACCGACCGCTGGATCGAAATCCCTGAGCCGGTAAGAGAGGTCTATAAATTGTGGCGCCCGACTCCGCTCCATCGCGCGATCCGTCTGGAAAAGGCGCTCGGCACACCGGCGCATATCTATTACAAATATGAAGGCGTCAGCCCCGTCGGCTCGCATAAACCGAACACCGCTGTGCCGCAGGCTTTTTTCAATAAGGAAGCGGGGACGAAAGCGCTTACGACCGAGACCGGCGCCGGGCAGTGGGGTTCTGCACTTGCGATGGCATGCAATTTTTTTGGGCTTGACCTGGAAGTGTACATGGTGAAAGTCTCGTACCATCAAAAACCGTATCGCCGTATCATTATGGAGAATTTTGGAGCGCGGGTGTATGCAAGTCCGACGGAGAGAACTCAATTCGGGAAAAAAGTGCTTGCCGAGCATCCGGATTCTCAGGGCTCCCTCGGAATGGCAATTTCCGAAGCTGTCGAAGCGGCAGCGACCAGCGGCGGAGCAAAAAAATACAGCCTCGGTTCCGTGCTCGGCCATGTTCTCATGCACCAAACGGTGATCGGCATCGAGGCTCTCGAACAGATGGAAATGGCGGGCGAGTATCCGGATATCATCATTGGCTGCGCCGGAGGAGGCTCAAATTTTGCCGGCTTCGCTTTTCCTTTTGTCCATCAAAATCTCACGAACGGAAAAAAGGCCCGCATCATCGCGGTCGAACCGGCATCGTGTCCGAGCCTCACAAAGGGAAAATACACGTTCGATTACGGCGACACGGCTGCAATGGCTCCGATCGTTAAAATGCACACGCTCGGTCACACGTTCATGCCGCCAGGAATTCATGCGGGTGGCCTGCGTTACCATGGCATGGCGCCGAGCGTCAGCGCGCTGGTCGACCATGGAGACATCGAAGCGCAAGCGGTGAATCAGCTTGAAACTTTCGAGGCGGCCGTGAAGTTTTCGCAGGCGGAGGGGATCATTCCGGCGCCGGAGTCGGCTCACGCGATTCGCGTCGCGATCAATGAAGCGCTGAAGTGCAAACAGGCGGGGGAGAAGAAGGTCATCGCGTTCAACCTTTCGGGACACGGTCATTTCGATATGATGGCGTACGAGCAGTACCATCAGGGCAAGCTTCAGGATTTTGAGTACCCGTCAGCGGCCATCGACGAAGCGATGAAGCATCTTCCAAAGGTCGCAGTGTGATGCGATGATGTGAAATGTGAGGGACGGTCTTCGATGACAATGCCGGATGCAGTCGCCTATCCGGCATTGTTGTTGGTGGAGGAACAAACCTTTTCCGTTTCTTTGGCGATGAGCAGCTGTATCTTCTGCACGACCTCGTCGGGTACGCCGTCGACATGCTTCGACTGCAGCCGCATATCGCACACTTCATTCACATAGTCGACCACGACAAAGACATTTTCTTCAGTTACGGCGATCTCGGAGGAAAAAAAATCGAGGCTGCAGACCTTCTGGATCTTCCTCGCCGAATCCCGCAATCCTCCAAGCCCGCAGCGTTCCTCGTCCTGTTTGTCGAGGATTCGGTAAACATGGGTGACGTCATCCCACCAGCAGGGGATGATCTCGCCAAAAGCGTACAGAACGCGGAACCAGGCTTTGCCACCGTCAAGAATTTTCGGTCGGACAGTCTCCTGCAGAAGATACTTGTCGTTTTTATGATGCTGCCGGGTCTCGATGATGTCCTTCAGGCTCTCAGCGCCAAGGACGACTCCGGTTCCTCCGCCGGTGGTGTTTGCCGGTTTGATGATGAACGGCCTCCCGAGTTTCGCGAGCTCCGAAAGACTCAGCTCCAGTTCCTTCTTCTTGTTATACGGCGATATGATGATCGTATACGGCACGTAAAGTCCATTGGTAATGAACTCCAAATGCATCGTCGCCTTGTCTTTCGCCTTGTCGACATGGTCGTGCAGGTTGTAAAAACGCGTGGACGATCTCGCGAGATGCCGGACAAGCGGCAGGAATGCTTCGTCGTCATCCGATGCACGGTCGAGGAAGGTCTGAAATGCAATTTCCCCCGAGCGGAGCCGGTGAAGCGTTTCGAAGACATTCGATGGCTCTATCCGGTATGTCGTCAAACCGAGATGAATGCAGGCATTTTCGATTCCGGCGATAAAGTCGGAATCGTACTGCCAGTTCCATGCAAGACCAAGGGAGAATGATTCCATAACAGACACAAGAGAAGAGGTCAACGCCCGCGTAGTTCGCGCTGCCGCTGCACCTCGTACATAATGACGGCGCTTGCACTGGCGACGTTCAGCGAGTCCACCCCCGCATGCATCGGGATCGTTGCCTGAATGTCGCTCGCTTCAAGAACTTGTTCCGAAATTCCGTGCCCCTCGCCCCCCAGCACTACACAACAATTTCCCGAGAAATCTACTGAACCGATCTCACTGCTTTTTTCCCGGGGATGCGCCGCAACGATCGTCACGTGGTAGCGAGTCCGGATTTCTTCTAACTCTTCCGTGATACAGGAAAGATATACCAGCGGAAGCGAAAAGACATTGCCCATTGAGTTGCGGACCGCTCGCCGTAAATATGGGTCGCAGGATGTTTCGCCGACGAGCAATGCGCTTACGCCGAACGAGGCGCAATTCCGTACAATGACCCCCATGTTCTCCGAATTCATCACCCCGTCCACCGCAATGAAGAAGAATGGCTGCGCCGATGCGGCGATGGCCTCCTGCAGCGTTGTCCTCCCGGGAATTCTCGCCACTGCCATGATTCCTTTGTGCAATGGGAAACCGACGATCGTCTCCATCAATTCCTTCCCGGCAAGGTAGACATCGATTTCTTCGCCTCTTGACTCCAGCAGCGTTCGATATGCTGCAAACCATTCTTCGGTGAGGAGTATCGAAATAATCCGGATCCTGCTTTCAAGCAATCGACGGACCACTTTCTCTCCCTCCGCTACAAAAATGCCCGCCTTCTGATGTTCCAATGGGCGCTTGAGCGTACGGTACGGCTCCAAATACGAGTGGGCGATGGAAGATACTTGATGAATTGTCAATGCCATGAGTCCGTTGTTATGCGCCGACATTGTTGCCTGATAATCATATGGTACGTGAAAATTCCTGTCTTTCAAAGCGATTATGATTCGCAGAATGAAGCGAATATTCACACCACCGGGTGTAGGTTTCCTGTTTTTCTCATTCAATGAGAGATTTACGCTGAAGATGCGAGAATGCAATTTAACCTGAGGGAAGTAAACTAAGTGTTTTCACCCACAAAGTGAATGGGACGATCCCCTCATTTCCTTGCCTTCCCTCACAAAGTTTTGTATATTTTACGTCGAAAATTGCACCCATAGCTCAATCCCGCCAAAGAGCGGCGGGATTGAGCTAAACATATTTGCAGCAGAATTAAGCTTGCACCCATAGCTCAACTGGATAGAGCATCAGACTTCGAATCTGAGGGTTGGGGGTTCGACTCCCTCTGGGTGCACGACAACGCCGATCTTCAACTTCTAAAAATCTACTCTTCTGTGCATAGCGTTGTCGGTCGTGCGCTATCGTCACGAAGTATTTGATGAGAAATTTGATTTATCGGCAGGATATTTTTTTGGGCATTGGTCCACGGTCGGGTCTTTTGACGAGAACTCCTAACAAACTTTCATGAATGCTCCTTCGGCAACTCCAGACAAAGCTGCGGCAAAGCAATGCCTTCTGGCAGCAGACCGCTTTTTGAAGGAGTCCAAATTTCATGAAGCTCGCACAGAGATTGAACGAGCGAAGAAGTTGGATCCGGCGAATGTTTACGTCGTTGCTTTTCTGGACCGCATTAATTATTTCGAAGCGCAGAAAAAAAAGGAGGTGGGGACTTCCGCTCCTCCCCCTGCGGCACCTTCTCCGCAGGCTCAGTCCGCTCCTCCTTCCGCAGCAGCTCCTCCGCTGGCTCAGCCCGTTCCTGCTCATAAGGTAGCGGCGCAGCCCGCCGTACCTTCTCCGCCGAAAGCGGCCGCACCGACCTCCATGGCTTCGGGGACCGCAGTTCCTCCTGCTGCAAAACCGGCACCGGTTGCCGTACCGCCGCCGGCCCCGCCGAAACCTGTGATTCAAGCGCCGCCGCCGGTGCAACCGGCACCTGCCGTTGCCAGCGTTCCATTGGCACCTCCGCCGTTGCAACCGGCACCTGCCGTTGCGAGCGTTCCTTTGCCACCTCCGCCGTTGCAACCGGCACCTGCAGTTGCGAGCGTTCCTTTGCCACCTCCGCTCCCAAAAGCAAAAGAACCGACGCCGGAACCCCCGCCGAGCCCCGCCGAACAAAAAGCGATGGAAGCAACGCTGGAGGAAATGAAGCGGCAGATTCAAATGCTTTCGCATTCGTTGGAGCAGGAAAAGAAGGCGCGCGAGGAAATGACCAACCAGCAGATCGAGGCAAACGTGCGCCAGCTTCGTCATTCATTGGAGAAAGCATGGACGAACGGAGCTCCCAGCGATGGAGAAGCCGAAGAACTTCACAAGCTCGCAATATCGCTTGCCATTCCGGAGAGCGTAGAGCAGTCGCTCCGCCGCGAAGTGAAGCTCAAGATGTACAGCAATGCGGTGAAAGAAGTGATTGCCAAACGTCAGCTCCTGCGAAGTTCCTCTTCAACGTTCGAATGGCTGCGAAAAGTGTATCAGGTGACGATGGAGGAATACCTCGAGTATGAAACAAAATTTCTCCTCGACCTCGTTGCCGACCAGTATAAAGGAACGATTCTGTACGTGTCTCCCAACATCAAGACGAAGGATGAACTGGTGCCGCGGCTCAAAGCGGCGGGGTATGCCGTGGTGCTGTCGGGAACCCCGGAGGAGGCGCTTGAGAAAATTGAAAAAGTCAATCCCAACCTCATCCTCTGTCACACAGAATTCTCCCCCGGAAGCCTGAGCGGAATCAAATTTCTTCATTTGCTGCGCGCCACGGTGAAGTTCAATTTCATTCCCTTTATACTGCTGTGCCAGGAATCCGAGGTCAGTCAGCTCCAATCGTCGGAGCTTCGGCATCACGAAGGATTCTTAAAGAAGCCGGTCGACGTCGATGAGCTCATGATCGCCATGAATGAGAAGCTGGCTCATTTCCGCGATTACGTTTCGTCGCTGAGTTGAAAAAATCTGAACATTGAAAGGACGTGAATATGAGTAAAAAGATCTTGTTGGCTGAAGATGACGAAGACAACCGCGACCTGGTGACCTTTGTGCTGCAGCGGAGCCGGCTCGGCGCGGAGCTCGTCATCGCAGAGAACGGCCAGGAGGCGGTCGACAAAGCGATCGAACATCTGCCGAGCCTGATCCTGATGGACATGCAGATGCCGGTGATGGACGGATGGACAGCGATCCCGATCCTAAAAGGGGATACGCGGACGAAGCACATTCCCATCATCGCTTTCACCGCGCAGGCAAAACCTGAGGATAAGGCGCGGACACTCGAGATCGGCTGTGCGGAGCACTACTCGAAGCCGATGGACCCGGAAGAGCTCATCACCCTCATCCGAAAATATCTCGCGGACCAGCCCGCGTAACGGACGGCGATGGATATTTTCTTTCATAGCATTTACGGTGTCTCATTCTCATTGAGTAGGAGAAGACCATGCTGAAGACAAAATTGTATTGGAGAGTCCTTGCGAATTTCGCGTTCCTCCTCGTCATTTTGACGGCGATGACCCTCCTCACGCTGTACCTTCTTGCCGAGATCGAAAAGAATTTTGGGTCGACGTCGAGCGAGATTCGCACGCTGACGAACGTCGAAAATGTCCGTCACGTGCTGGCAGAAGCTCCCGATCAGGCGAATCTTTACCTCCAAACCGGCGACGAATCCGCAAAGGCATCGTATCAAAATGCGGTGAAGGAATTCGACGATGCCATGTCCGTGGCCAGCAGCAGCGTCACCGACAGCCTTCTCGCCCCGTCGTTTCTAAAAGTGAAGACCCTGACCTACCAGTGGATCCAGGAAATAGGGGATAAGAAAATCAAGCTCGGTACAGATAGAAAAAGCGGCATCAACATCGAGGCGGACGTGGCCTCGGTCGGCAATGCCGAAATAAAGACCCACTACCTGACCGATGCGCGCCTGCTCATCTACGATATGTCGAAACAGCTCTCCTCCGCGCAGGAGCACAACCTCGACCGCGCGACCAATTTAGGCCGGGATCTGGCGACATTTATCGGTCTCGTCAATATCTTGCTGGCTGTCTTTGCGGTGGCGCTCGGGTTCGTTCTGACGCGCCAAATCACGAACCCCGTCCGCGTCCTGAAAGAGGGGACGCAGAATATCATGGCGGGAAAATTCGACCCTATCAATCTCAATCGGTCGGATGAGCTCGGCCAGCTCGCAGCGGACTTCAATAAAATGTCGACGATGCTCGGGAATAACTATACACGGTTGAACGCCTATTCCGAACTCGTCACCGCGCTGAACGCGTACGCCGATCTCAACACCATTCAGTATCGGAGCTTGCAGCTCCTGTGCCATCACGCGAAGGCGACCGTCGGGGCGCTCTATCTGATGAACGAGGAGAACAACCTGCTCGAGCTTTCTGCCGGCTATGCGCTCAAGGAAGGGGGAGCGAACGTGAGGTCGTTCGCGCTGGGCGAAGGAATACCCGGTCAATGTGCCGCGGAGCAGCGCGTGCTGGAGATCAAGAATATCCCGATCCTCTCCGGTTTTTCCGTCGACACCGGACTCGTCGAAGTCGCTCCGTACTCCGTCCTCGCCGTACCGATCGTCTTCCAGGATAAGGTGCTCGGTGTTCTGCTGTTGGGCTCGATGAACCGATTCGACGAGCTGCAGAAAGAGATCATCAACAATTCCGTTCCCCAGCTCGGCGTTGCGATCACGAACGCGAGAAATTTCGATGCGTCCCAAAAATTGACCCGCGAGGTGGCGCAGAAGAACGAGGAATTGAACGCGAAGCACATGGAGCTTGAAAAGGCGTACCGCGTAAAATCCGATTTCCTTGCAAGCATGTCGCACGAGCTACGCACGCCGTTGAACTCGATCATCGGATTCAGCTCGGTGCTGCTCGGCCCCAACGGCGACCCGCTGACGCCCGACCAGCATATGGCGCTGGAAAAAGTTCTACGCAACGGGAAGCATCTGCTCCAGCTCATCAATGATATCCTCGATTTTTCGAAGCTCGAATCGGGGCGCATGACCGTGAACGTCGACGCGGACGACGTGCCGAACGTCGTCGCGAACTCCGTGATGGCCGTCGAAGGACTGCTGAAGGGGAAGGATATCGTGTTGAAGCAGAACATCGGACAGAACCTCCGTCCGCTGCAGACCGATACCCTCAAGGTGAAGCAGATCCTCGTCAACCTCCTGAGCAATGCGGTCAAGTTCACCGAACGGGGGGAGATCGTCGTGACGGTCCTCCAGCAGAACGGCATGGTGTCGTTCTCCGTGAAAGATTCCGGCATCGGCATCGAGCCGAAAAATTTTGGGAAAGTGTTTGAAGAATTTCAGCAGATCGACAACAGCAACACCCGGAAGTACAAGGGAACAGGCCTGGGATTGCCGATCTCGCGGCGCCTTGCACGGATTCTTGGCGGCGACTTAACGGTCGACAGCGAATTCGGCAAAGGTTCGACGTTCACGCTCGCGATTCCGTCTGTCTTCCCCGAAGAGCTGCGCGAAAAATTGGAGAGGCCTGCGCTGCCGACGGTCTCTCGTCCCGCCGCGCCGCCGCCGGCCCCCCCGGCTCCGAAACCGACCGCCCCGATCGTTCCGCCGGCTCCACGCCCGGCGCCGCCCGCTATGGGGACCAGTACCCGCGTGCTCTGCATCGATGATGATCCCGACGTGATCGAGATTCTGACGAAATATCTCGTCCCGGAGGGATACTCAGTGGTCGGCGCAAACTCCGGGGACGAGGGCATTAAGCTTGCACTCGAACAGGCGCCAGCGCTCATCACCCTTGACATCATGATGCCGAAAAAGGACGGATGGCAGGTCCTCCGTGAATTGAAGGCCAACGATAAGCTGAAAGACATTCCTGTCATCATTCATTCGATCATCGACAACAAGCCCCTCGCAATTTCATTGGGCGCGATCGATGTCATCGCAAAACCGGCCGAGCCGAAAAGGCTCCTGTCGCTCGTCCAGCGCGCTGCCGGGTCCGGCGAGCATTTTGTCCTTGTCGTCGACGACAACGAAGATTTTACCACAGCCGTGAAAGGGCTGCTCCAGACGGAAGGTTTCAAGGTCGAAGTCGCCAACGACGGGCCGAAGGCGCTTGAAATTCTCGGCAAATCGACGCCGTCAATAATTTTCCTCGACCTCGTCATGCCGCAGATGGACGGCTTTCAAGTGATCCAGCAGCTCCAGCATAATGAAACATGGAAAAAAATTCCCGTTGTCGTCCTTTCGGGCAAGGAATTGACGTCCGAAGAATGGGAGAAACTCAACGCCTACGCGAAAGACTTCGTGAAAAAAGCAGAGTTCACGCAGGGGACTCTTTCGAACACTATCAAACAGATTCTGCGAAAGACGTAACAAAAGTATCTTTCTGAAAGGGTGGAACCATGGAATATCCAGAACCAACACTATTAGTCGTTGACGATACGGAAGACAACCTCGATCTTTTGGAGTTTGCGCTCAAAAGGAAGCCGATCAAAATGCTCCGCGCATCGAGCGGCCGGCAATGTCTCACGATCGCACAGGAAAAGAATCCTGACGTTATCCTCCTCGACATCCAGATGCCTGAGATGGACGGTTTTGAAACGCTGATGCACTTGCGCGCGAACCCCGTCACGTCCAAGATTCCCGTTATTTTTCTCACCGCGCAGCGGAAGGATGCGAGCAGCATCGAGCGGGGATTGGAGCTCGGCGCGGATGAATACCTGACGAAACCGATCGATACCGAGGAACTCCTTGTCCGGACCAAGATGCTTGTAAGGCTGGTGCGCGTGGAAAGAGAGCTCGAGCGGACAAAGGCCGACTTTATGGCCATGCTGGTCCATGACCTGAGGAGCCCGTTGAACGGCATCAAAAGCGTCATCGATTTTTACCGCGAGATCCGGGACCAGGACAAACAATTCACCGCGGAGCAATTGAGCCTGCTCGATACCGCAGGCGATTCGGCGCGCCGTATGCTTGAATTGATCAACGACATCCTCGACCTGTCGAAATTTGAAGCAGGCAACATGACCCTGGACAAGCAGAAGATCGGCGTGTCGATCATCCTCGACACCGTATGCCGCGAAATGGAACTTCAGTTCAAGCAGAAAAATATTGCCCTCGTCAAGAAGTACGGCGACAAGATCCCCGACGTCGTCGTGGACGCCGAGAAGGTCGCTCAGGTGACCATGAATCTTCTGAGTAACGCGATGAAGTTTACAAAGGCCGGCGGCTCGGTGACGGTGGTGTCATCGGTGGAACAAGAACCCGCAAGTGCGGTCGCCCAGGCGAGGACGTTCGTCAAAGTAAGCGTCACGGACACCGGGGTCGGAATCCCGGCGGAAGAAATTCCGCAGCTCTTCGAGCGCTACAAGCAGGTTTCGTCGGCAAAGCGGACGAAACAGAAAGGAACCGGGCTCGGCCTTTCGATCTGCAAGCTCATCGTTCAATCGCACGGCGGGAAAATGGGAGTGGAAAGCGAAGTCGGGAAACGCACGACGTTCCATTTTACATTGCCGACTGAATAGACAACAATATTCCTTCAACCTATCTCTAAACACGTATGAAAGATAAAATCCTTGTTGTAGACGACGAAGACAGCCTCCGGATGACGCTCAAGCTTCGCCTTCAGGCCGCCGACTTCGATGTCCAGGTGGCACAGGACGGGGAGGAGGCTCTCGGAATCCTCAAGAAAGGATCCATCGACCTTGTGCTTCTCGATATCAATATGCCGAAGATGGACGGTATCGAAACGCTCGGTCACGTGGTGCGGGATTATCCGTGGACCGAGATCATTATGCTGACCGGCTTTGCCGATTTCTCGACGGCGATCGACTGCCTTAAAAAAGGGGCGAAGGACTATCTTGTCAAGCCGATCGAAATGACCGAGCTGATCACACGGGTCCGGTCGACGCTGAGGGCAAAGACATCGGAGCGCGCGTTCAAGGAATTGCAGCAGCGGTATATGTCGACCTTTTTCCACGATCTGCTCGGACCGCTGACCACCGTCGATTCGACCGTCGAACACCTCATCGAAGGCAAGTCGGGATCCATCACGAAGGAGCAGGCCATGCTCCTCCGCTACGCCGGAGAGCTGGCGGAAAAGATGGTCCAGCGGGTGAAAGAGATGATCGACTTGTCCCAGTTCGAGGCAGGGCTCGTTGTTGTCGAAAAAAAGCCGCTCGATATTCCGATCTTTGCCGAGATGATGTGCGCGCGGTACGAGATTCTCGCCAAGGCGAAGGACATTAGGCTGGAAAAGAACATCGAAAAGAATCTCCCCGCGGTGAACTTTGATTTCGACAAAGTTGCGCAGGTGTTCAATAATATTTTTGACAATGCGATCAAATACTCTCTCCGCGATGGAGTGATCGCGATTACGGTAAAGAAAAAAACCGAAGAGGAACTCGGGCAGAAGAAGGAATACATTGTGTTTTCCATCAAGGACAACGGCATCGGGATCCATCCCGATGAGCTGCCACTGGTCTTCAACAAATACAAAGAACAGCTGACCTCGAAGCCTGCAGACTTGAAAACCACGGTGCTCGGCCTCGCCATCTCGCGGCATATCGTAGAGGCGCACGGCGGCAAGATCTGGGTCGATTCAGAGGTCGGCAAGGGAAGCACGTTCAGCTTCTCGCTGCCGGTGAAGAACTAGCTCTATAAACGATAGCATCGATAAGCGCCGCGGCACGTGTAGGGTGCCGGACGGAACGATATGAACCCAACAGCACATCCTGATACTATCCAGTTTCGGTATACCTTCGAGTTCGAGAATCGTGAAGTGAAGGTGTTCGAAATTACCTTGAACGGCGAATCGCTGGAACTTGTCCATGAAAAAGACCTTCCGAAACCGGAATGGACGAAGCTCAGTTTTTATCCCTGCGAACATTGCCCGCTCGCGCCGGAATCCGAGCACTGTCCTGTCGCCGTCAATCTTTCGCAGATCGTGACTGAATTCAAGGACTCCGTCTCGCACGAACGGACGCGCGTGACCGTCGAAACGCCCGAGCGGACGTATATGAAAGACACCACGCTGCAAAAAGGGCTCAGCTCGATCATCGGCATCTATATGGTCACCAGCAATTGTCCCGTGATGGACAAGCTTCGTCCGATGGTCCGCTTTCATCTCCCGTTCGCCACTCCGACTGAAACCCTCTTCCGGACCGTCTCGACCTACCTGACGGGTCAGTTTCTGTTGATGCGCGACGGCAAGAAACCGGATTGGGAGATGGAGAAGCTTGTCGACCTTTACAAAGCGATCTCAGCGGTCAATAAAGGAATGTCCCGCAGGATTTCGAATGCTTCCGTGAAAGACGCGAACGTCAACGCCGTCATCATCCTTCACTCGTTCGGGGATGCCGTGCCGTATTTTATCGAAAACGGTTTGGATGAGATCAGGCATTTTTTCGATATTTACACGAAAGACGACCGTTGACGGACTCGCGAACCTGCCTTGAAAACTTTGTGGCATCTGCGCCGGCCGTTTGCTATATTTTTCCCCGTCCCCTCAAGCTTCTCACTATCCATTAATTGGAGCGCACTGAATGGCAAACAACCTTTTCGCAAAAAAACCTCTCTCACTGCTTCTTGAAGAGATGAAAGGAGAGAACAGACTTCGCCGGGTCCTCGGACCGGTGACGCTGACGAGCCTCGGTGTCGGGGCCATCATCGGGACGGGAATATTCGTCCTCACCGGCGTCGCGGCGCATGATAAAGCGGGTCCGGGGCTCGTCCTTTCGTTTGCGCTTGCCGGAGTTGCCTGCGTCTTTGCGGCATTATGCTACGCCGAGTTCGCATCGATGGCGCCGGTGGCGGGGTCTGCCTACACGTACGCTTATGCGACGCTCGGCGAACTTTTCGCATGGATCATCGGATGGGATCTTGTGCTTGAATACGCCGTCGGCTCTTCGACGGTCGCCCATGGCTGGTCGGCGCACTTCCAGGATCTCTTAAAGAGCTTCGGCATCGTTCTCCCGTATTCCTTTGCGAACGCTCCTTTCGATTTCAATCTCGACACGGGACATTTTTTCGCGACCGGCGCTTTTTTCGACGTGCCGGCCATCGTTATCACGGCGATCATCACGACGATCCTTGTCATTGGCATCAAGGAAAGCGCAAGGTTCAACGCTGGGATGGTGATCGTCAAGCTCGCGATCGTCCTTTTTGTGATCGTCGTCGGCGTTTTTTATATCGACCCGGCGAACTGGCGGCCCTTTGCTCCGTTCGGATATACGGGAATCGGTTTCTTCGGACATACGTTGTTTGGCCAGGCAGGACCCAGCGGTGCTCCGGTCGGCGTGCTTGCAGGTGCGGCGATCATTTTTTTTGCGTACATCGGGTTCGATTCAGTGTCGACCCACGCAGAGGAAGCACGGGAACCTCAGAAGGACGTCCCGATCGGAATTATTGCATCGCTCATCATCTGCACGCTTCTCTATATCATTGTTTCCGGCATCCTCACGGGCATGATACCGTATGACAAGATCGACATCAACGCTCCGGTCTCCAATGCATTCGCTCAAAAAGGGCTGCCATGGGCCCGGCGCATTATCGATGTCGGCGCCATCACCGGAATTACTTCAGTCCTCCTGGTGATGATGCTCAGCCAGCCACGCGTTCTGCTCGCGATGGCGCGCGACGGCCTCGTTCCTACCAGCTTTTTCGGCGCGGTCCATGACAAATTCCGCACTCCGTGGAAAGCCACGATTCTCACGGGAGTTTTCGTTGCGGGAATGGCGGCATTTCTGCCGCTCCGGATCCTTGCTGAGCTGACGAACATCGGAACACTGCTCGCGTTCGTCATCGTCTGCACGGCGGTGTTGATCATGCGGCGCACGAACCCCGATGCCGCCCGACCGTTCCGCGCGCCGTTCGTTCCGCTCGTGCCGATCCTCGGGATCGTGAGCTGCCTGATCCTGATGTTTTCTCTCCCGGCAGAGAATTGGTACCGGCTGATCATCTGGCTTGGATTGGGGTTCATCATCTATTTCGGTTACGGCCGCTATCACAGCGTTATGGCGAAAATTCGGGCGGCCGAAGCAGCGGGCAAATCCTAAATAACGTTCATTTATTCAGCATCACAGTAGGAGGGTCATCATGACACAACTCCATTTTCTCTGGCTTCCCATCTTATTGTCGTCTGCGATCGTCTTTATCGTCAGTTCCATCATCCATATGCTCTCCCCCTGGCATAAGGGGGACTATCCAAAATTGGCGACCGAAGAGAAGGTGTTGGATGCACTTCGGCCGATCGACATTCCCCCCGGCGAGTATATGATGCCCCGTCCTGCGAGCAGGGAAGAAATGCGTTCCCCGGAGTTTACGGAGAAAATGAAGAGAGGTCCCGTGGTTATGATGACGGTCTGGCCGAAAGGTCCCGTTTCAATGGGAATGAACTTGGTCATGTGGTTTCTTTACACCGTCGTCATGGGATTCTTCGCCGCCTACATCGCCGGAAGGGCGCTCCCCATCGGTGCGCCGTATCTCCATGTGTTCCGCTTTGCGGGAGCCACGGCGTTCATCGGCTATTCGGCAGCCCTGTGGCAGTCCTCAATATGGTACAACAAACCCTGGGTGGTCAACATCAAATCGACGGTGGACGGATTGATCTATGCGTTGTTGACCGCAGGCGTGTTTGGGTGGTTGTGGCCGCGATGATATAAGCCGCGTCTCAAAATTCGTTGTGGAAAATATCACTGTCACCAACCGGCGTTTGATGCCATGAGATTTTTGCGAACGCCATTCTTCTTGCTGGTTTCTGTTCTCTGGCTCCTGCCCCTTTCCGCAGGAGCTCAAGAGAATCCTGTTGATTACGTCGATCCGCGGATCGGCGCTTCGGGGGACGACAGCAATTGCAACATTGGTCCTCAGCTTCCTTTCGGCTCTATCAACCCCGCTCCGGAAACACCGAACTCAAATCAAAACGGATACAATCCCGCCCAGCCGATCCGTGGATTTGGACAGTTGCATGTCAGCGGAATCGGCTGGACAAAATACGGCGAGGTCTTTGTTTCACCGCAGGTCGGCCTCGCCGTCGGTGAACTGGAACACGATTCACCCAAAGCTGATGAGGTTGTCTGTCCATACCGGTATGGCGTCACGCTCACTCGGTATGCCGTTCGGGCCGAGGTCGCACCGGCGATGCATTCCGCGATCTATCGCTTTACATTCCCCGAGACGGACGCCGCCAGCGTTATTATCGATGCAACACATAACATTCCGATGGACATCGTCCCGTATGTCGGTGGAAAAGTTTCGTATGCATTTGTCTCCGTCGACAGTGCCCGCCATAGGATCTCGGGAGGGGGGAGGTACGAAGGAGGATTCGGTGCTGCTGCATACAACGTATACTTCTCCGCAGAATTCACCGCCGCTTCCGCGGGCTGCGGAACATGGCTGAACGGGAAAATTTCATCGTCCAAGACGGCTGAGTTTCTGATGCAGGCGAACGATCGCGTCGGCGGTTATTTTGAGTTTCATACGGCTGCGAACGTCCCCGTGCAGATGAAGATTGCAGTCTCATTGAAAAGCGTCGACCAGGCGGCGTATTGGCTTGAGCATGAAATTCCCGGATGGAATTTCGACGAGGTCAGCCGGGCGGCGGAAACTGCCTGGAACCGGGCGCTGGGAAAAATTCGTGTCGGAGGGGGAGATTCAACGGCAAAGAAGTTGTTTTATACCGCGCTCTATCATTCGATGTTGATGCCGCATAACCGGACGGGCGATATTCCGGGTTTTGCCGATACGGTGCAGGCGTGGGATGACCAATATGCCGTGTGGGATACGTGGAGGACGATGTTTCCGTTGATGTTGCTAATCCAGCCTGACATGGTTCGCGGGAATATCCGCTCGTTCGTCGCGCGGCTGAAGAAAAACGGAATGGTCAAAGATTCGTTCATCGGCGGAGTCGACATGATCGAAGAGCAGGGGGGCAATGATGTCGATAATATCATCGCCGACGCGCGTGTGAAGAAGCTTGACGGCGTGCTATGGGACGATGCCTATGCGGTGATGAAACACAACGCCGACTTCGATCGGCTCGGCTTCCAGGGGTTTGGCAACGCCGGCATTGTCGATTCCGTGATGGCAAGCTATAAGGTCCGCGGATGGATTCCAGCGGGGAATATGTCCTGCTCGAAGACGCTCGAATACGCCTATAACGATTTTTGTGCCGCTGAGGTTGCTCTTTCGTTAAATCGTAAGGAAGACTTCGAAAAATATCTGGGAAGGAGCAAACGCTGGACGAATCTTTGGAATCCCGAAGCTGTCAGCGATGGGTTCAAAGGGTTCATCACTCCGAAGGATGCCAACGACGCGTGGGTCCCCTTCGACCCGCGGCATTACTGGGCTTCATGGAAAGAATATTTCTATGAAGGCAGCTCGTGGACATATTCCTATTTTGTTCCGCATCAGTTTTCTACCCTTGTGAAATTATCAGGGGGAAAAGAAATATTTGCCGCAAAGCTGACTCACGGTTTGCAGGATACGCTCATCGATTTTTCGAATGAGCCGGCTTTCCTTGCCGTTCAGACATTTCAGTATGCCGGGCGCCCCGACCTTGCGAGTTTTTGGGTGAGAAAGCTTGCGAAGGATGGATTCACGCTCATCGGCGTTCCGGGGAACGACGACAGCGGTGCGATGAGTTCGTGGTACGCCTTTACGGCGATGGGGTTCTTTCCGAATGCCGGTCAGCCGATCTATTACCTGACAGGGCCGATGTGGAAGAAGGTATCCGTCGAGCTTGAAAACGGCAAAACGCTCCGCATCGATGCGCCGGAGGCCTCAGAAAAAAATATTTATGTGCAATCGTGCGAGGTCAACGGTAAAAAATGGAATCACTCGTGGATTGACCACCGCACTATTATGGACGGCGCCTCTATAAAATTTGAAATGGGGCCAAACCCATCAGCATGGGGGCAGAACGACTCAACCCTCGTTGATGGCGTCGATTACCTGCTCCGCCCGCAATAGCTTTCTCCTTTGCTTCGTGCAACATTTTCTCCCAACTATCCGTATTGATAGCAAGTCTCACTCTGAGGACTTCCTTTCACTGCCACATTTTCAAGGCTTTTTATGAAAAAGAAGATATTCATCTCCTCTTTCGCGGTTGTAGGGTTGACTGTTGCGGGCGTTCTTTTCTTCGGGAACTCGAAAAGTTCCAAGGAGACCGAGCTTCCAAAAGTGAAGATCGCGCGGGGCAATATCATCGATAAGGCCCTTGCCGTCGGAACCATCGAGCCCGAAAACGAGATCTCCGTCAAGTCAAAAGTCGGCGGTGTCGTGAAGCAGATCTTCGCCGATGCGGGGACGTATGTCAATGCCGGAGACAAGCTCCTCGAGGTAAAGCCCGACCCGGCTCCGCAGGAGCTGGCAGATGCGAAAAGAGGAGTGCAGCTTGCGGAGGTCGAGGTCGCAAATGTTTCGAAGGACCTTGCCCGCGAAGAGGAGATGTTCAAGAAAAAAATGATATCAAGCAAGGAATACGAGGACGCCCAGCGCAGAGCTCAGGAAGGGGACCTCCATTTGAAGATCGCCAAGGAAAAGCTCGCTCTTCTTGAAAGCGGCCGGGTCAGCATCGGGAACACCGAGATCGAGTCTATCATCAAAGCTCCGATCAGCGGCTACGTGCTCAGCAAGGCGGTCGAGGTCGGCGACCCGGTGACTCCGTTGACGACGTACCAGGAAGGAACGGTCCTGATGAAAATGGCGAGCATGGAGCGGCTGCTCTTCAAAGGGACCGTGGACGAAATCGATGTCGGCAAGTTGAAAGAAGGAATGCCGACCGAACTGAAGGTCGGGGCGCTTCCGAACGACACGATTCCCGGAACCCTCAGAAAAATCTCCCTTAAGGCGGATAAGAAAGAGAACGCTACAGTATTTGCGATCGAGATTCTGATCCCCAAAACGAGCAACGCAACGTTGCGGGCGGGATACTCGGCAAACGCCAACATCATCATCCAGAAGAAAGAGAACGTCCTCATGATCCCCGAGCGTGTGGTGACCTTCAGAAACGATTCGGCCATCGTCAACATAGCGCTCGGTGCCGGCAGAGAAGAGCAGCGTGCCATTAAGACCGGACTCAGCGATGCCATTAACGTTGAAGTGATCGACGGGCTGAAAGAAGGGGATGAAGTGTACGAGAAACCGGTGAAGAAAATCGATTAGCCATGGACCAGCTGCGCACGATCTTAAAGGAATTTATTCTCGACCTTCGCATGCAGAAACTGCGCGTGTTTCTCACTGTTTTCGGCATTACGTGGGGAACGGTCGCGATCATTGTCCTCATTGCGTTCGGGCTTGGATTCAAGAAGCAGCTGAGCGCCAACATGCACGGGATCGGAGAGAGCATAGCGATCATGTTTCCCGGCAAGACGACAAAAGTGTACGAGGGGTTCGGCACCGGAAGACAGATCTCCTTTATAGAGGATGACGCAGCACTCATTCAAACCCAGGTTCCCGCGGTTCGGGCGATAAGTCCCGAGTACATCAAATATCGCGTCCCCGTTCATGTCGGACAGAATATTTTGAATCCGGCGATCACCGGAATTTATCCGATCTACGGCGAAATGAGGAACATTATTCCCGAGCCCGGCGGGCGTTTCGTGGACGATCTCGATATGAAAGAGCGGCGGAGAGTTGTTATTCTTGGCGATAAGGTCAAACAATTTTTGTTCGGCGAAACAGAGGCGGTGGGGCGGATCATCTATGTCGCCGATGTTCCGTTCACCGTAATCGGGGTCATGCAGAAGAAGACGCAGAATTCGTCGTACCAATCGCGCGACCAGGACCGGATCTTCATTCCCGCATCGACATATTCCTCTGTGTTCGGCCAGATTCATCTCCAGAACATCATCTTTCAGCCGAGGGATCCATCCCGGGCCGAAGAAGTCGACGATCAGGTTCGCGAAGTTCTGGGGAAGCGTTACCGGTTCGACCCGACAGACCACGACGCCGTGTGGATATGGGATACCAACAACTTCGATAAATTTCTTTTCTATTTTTTCCTCGCTTTCAATTTGTTCATGGGTTTGATCGGAAGCTTTACGCTGGCCGTCGGCGGGATTGGGGTCGCTAACATCATGTATATCGTCGTGCAGGAGCGGATCAAGGAGATTGGCATCAAACGCGCTGTTGGGGCGAAACGATGGAATATCCTGTTCCAGTTTTTCATGGAAACATTTTTCATCATCGTGATCGGCTCCTCGATCGGATTTGCGATCGCGTACGGGATCATTCAATTGATGCAGTTTATCCCCATCCAGGAATTCGTGGGCACGCCCGTGCTTTCGCCCGAGGTAGCAGCGGCGACGGTCTTTGTCCTCGCTGTCGTCGGCTTTGCGGCCGGCGTTATGCCCGCCCGCCGTGCGGCGAACCTGGACGTCGTCGAATGCCTCAGAACATAGTGCAACTCACTTCACCCTAGCGGCCGAATCATGTGGCTTGAACTCTTAAGAGAATTTTTTTACGACCTGAACGCCCACCGCACACGAGCCATTCTGACGCTTGTCGCGATCATATGGGGAACGATCGCCGTCGTCCTTCTTCTTGCCTTCGGTGAAGGCCTCACCGACAGGCTCACCGCCGGATTGATCAACGCGGGCAACCGGATCATGATCGTCTTTCCGGGCGAAACGGGATTGAATTTTGAGGGCCTGCCAAAAGGAAGACGGGTCCGCATGGTTGAAGAAGATGTTGCAATGCTCGAGCAATCGATCCCCGCGATCGAGACCGCAAGCCCCCAATACCGGACCAATATCACGCTCACCTACAAAAAACTCTCGATGACGACCGAGTGCGAAGGGGTGAACGCGGAGTTCGAAGAAATGCGGCGCATGTACCCCGCCGGCGGCGGAAGATTCCTGGATAAGCTTGACGTCGCGGAACAGAGGAGAGTGATCTTTCTCGGCCCGAAGATCGCAAAGGATATTTTCGGCGACGAAAATCCCGTCGGGAAGGTCCTTCTGGCGGACGGCATTCCGTTCACGGTTGTCGGTATTATGGAAGAGAAACTTCAGACCTCGATGAATAACGGTCCCGACGACCGCCGTGCGATCATGCCGTACTCGACCTTTCGGACAATGTATGGGAATCAGTATGTGAACTCGATCGTCGTCCGGCCGAGCGATCCCGAAAAACAAAAACTGGTCAAAAGCGAGCTGTACAGAGTTCTCGGGAGAAAGTACCGCTTTGATCCGTCCGACGAGCGGGCGCTCGGGATCTGGGATTTTATCGAGAATGAAGCGATCAATAGAAAGGTCGGATTGGGAATTTCCATCTTCCTTGGATCGGTCGGATTTTTGACGCTGCTGATCGCTGGGGTCGGCGTTGCCAACGTCATGTACGTCGTCGTCAAAGAACGGACGAAAGAGATCGGCATCAAAATGGCGATCGGCGCCAGAAAAGGGTACATCCTTTTTCAGTTCATCTTCGAGGCGCTTCTTATATCGTTTCTCGGCGGATTCATTGGCCTCATGTTCTCCTGGGGTGTCATAGCGGCGGTTCGAACGATTCCCGCCGATGACGGACCGATGCAATTCCTCGGCAGGCCGATCCTATCGGTCAATATTATGCTTCTGACGACGGGGATTCTCGCTCTTATCGGCGTACTTTCGGGATTTTTCCCGGCGCGGAAAGCGGCGAACGTTGACCCGGTCGAATCTCTCAGGTACGAATAATAGGGTGCCGTGAAGATTTGTCCCGGCTATGTGGCGGCCGTGGGAGTCTTTCGCGCGAAGAAAGGATGCTCCTTCGCGTCGCTCACTGTTTTTTCCCCTTCGAGTACATCCTTGATTTCCATTAATTCTCTCTTGCAGGAAGAGCATTCCATGACATGATGTCTGATCGGCTCTTCCAGCATGTCCACGAGATCGAGAAAAATTGCCTCCACATACAAAGCGAATTCCTCTTCGGTCAAATGTCCTGACGTCTGCATGCAATCCCCCTACTCTTCAACGTTGTTTCCAAACATCATTTCAACCATCGAAGCGGCCTTTCGTATTGCCTTCGTCCAAGAAAGCATTCACCTGTAGAGACTTCGGGTTCAAATTTCAGAGTTCCCTTTGACGGGCCGGACCGAATTCAGCGATAAGGCCGAATCATTCTGAAGAAATGCTTCTTCCAGTCCATCGAGCGGAAAAAGTGCTGTGATCGGTTTCCGTAATGCCCCCGCTATCTTGACCGCTTCCCGAATGCTCGGATCATACCCCTGATTGACAATCCTCTGCAGCCGCTGGTATTGGATGTTCGTGACGGCGGCCAGCCACGTTAGTTTCCTTCCGTCGTTCTTCAACACATTCTTCAGCGCGGTTGACGAACTCTTCTTTTGTTTGTTTTCGTTTTTTTTCATATCATTTGCGGTCAAAAGTAAACGTTCGCAATATAATAATTAATTATACTTTTGTCAAGAACGAAACGAATCATTATAGTGAGTGAGAAAGCTGAAATAGCGGCCCGGTTGCGCGAAGAGGCGGTTGCCCGATATGGTTCGATCAAGGGGCTTGCCGACGCCGTTCAAAAAAATCAACAATACCTCAACGTCTATCTTTCGGGCATTAATTCGCCCGGTCCCAAGTTCCGTCGCCTTCTCGAAAAGGCCGGACTCGATGTTGCGTACATCATGTCCGGAAGGAGAGAAAAAGATGCCGCGGACGGATCCCGCGACATGCTCCAAATATTACAGTTGATGAAAGACAAGGGGATCAGGACCGTGGAAGAATTACGGGAGCGGCTGGAGCGTGATGAGATGATGAAACGGATCCTTGGCGCCGATGTGTATTCGGCATTTCTGGAAATCGTCGCCGTGAAAGAAAAGCAGATCAAATACGCGCCAAGAAAAAAGCCGCGGACGTGAACGTCGGTCCCGTTCATCCTGCACGCACGTCCCCCGACCTCCCCTTGAATCCATCCTGTCAGTTCGCTATATTCTCCGCAGTCTTTTCGGCTGCGAAGACTGGCAGAGAATAACTCTCCGCAGATTTCTACTCATTGCCGCATCTCCATCAACGATTGATCCAATGATATTCACGTAAGGGGGAATAGTAATGAAAGCAATCCTGGAATTATTTTTTATCGTTTCATTTTGTGCCGTCGCAGTAACGGCGCAAGAGGAGGGCCAGACAATGCCCGTCGTTATTCCTACGCCTCAACAGATCATCGTGAAAAATGCACATTGTAAGATCATGCCCGGAACAAAGATTGTTCTGGGGGCGAATTCAAAGCAGGAACAATTTGCCGCGCAGCAGATCAATGAGGAGCTCGCCGGGTTAAAGGAGGCTCCGTTGAAGGTTGTGGCTGAGCAGTCCCTGCGAAAACTCCCCGCGAGCTATATTTTTATCGGAAGCCCTTCGTCGGACTTCGGACGGCAGTTCCTGCACGAGAGAAAAGAAGCGCTGAAACCGGAAATGAAGGAAGAAGGATATCTTCTCGATGTGGATCCGGGGAGCATCGTTATTGTTGCCGAATCGGAGAGAGGGAAATTCTATGCCGTCACGTCGCTTCTCCAGTTGATGCATCGCGAAAAGAAAAGCGTCATTGTCGATGCTGTCTCGATAGAAGATTATCCTCTCGAGAAGAACAGGGGTATCAGCGACGACATCAGCCGGGGACAGGTTTCCACGGTGGACAATTTCAAGAAAATCATCCGCTTCCTCGCCCGCTACAAAATGAATACCTTCAGCCCTTATGTGGAGGATATGTTCGTCTTCAAGAACCATCCTCTCATCGGAAAGGGGCGGGGTGCGCTGACAGTGCAGGAAGTCAAAGAGATCGATGCGTATGCAAAGAGATATTATGTGGATGTGATTCCGACATTCGAAACTCTCGGCCATTGGGAGAATATTTTGGCGAAGCCGGAATATCTTGGATATGCGGAGTTCCCGGGCGCACAGACGCTCAACGTCTCCGATGAAAAAGTCTATTCGCTTTTGGATGAAATGATCGGCGAGTTGTGCGATGCGTTCAGTTCGCCGTATTTCAACATGGGAGCGGACGAGTCGTGGGACGTCGGCCTGGGAGCCAGCAAAGAACGGGTTGCAGCGATCGGCATTGCTGCTGTTCACGCCGAGCACTATAAACGGGTCGCTGATATCGTCAGAAAATACGGAAAGAAACCGATGATGTACGGCGACATCATCCTTAATCATCCGGAAATCCTCCGGCAAATCCCGAAGGACATTGCCATTGTCGACTGGCATTACGACGCCTCGTTCCGTTATCCGAGTGCAGAGGTTTTCAGGAAGGCAGGATTCCCGTTTGTCGCATCCCCCGCGGTATGGACGTTCACGGGACCGTTTCCGAATTTTCTTACCACGTTCGTGAACATCAGGAACTTTAATCGCGATGGCTTCGCCAACGGGTCGCTTGGGCTCCTGACATCCAATTGGAACGATTACGGCGGGGAAGAACTGCGCGAACTGAATTATTATGGATATGCCTGGACAGCCGAGTGTGCGTGGCAGCCGTTGGGCGCCGACGTTGAATCGTTCAACAAGGCATTTTTCACGAAGTATTTCGGCGAGAATGATTGCAGCGACATTCAGACTGTCTACACCATATTAGCCGACCCGGCGAACGACGTCAGCTGGCAGGAGATGTGGCGCCATCCGATGCTGCCGTTCCGCGAGCGATCGCAGGAAGAAGGTTACCAGCCGTTGGCGGTCCGGGTTCAAAGTATACGGTCGACAATACCCCTCGCTTTGTCGTTGCTCGCAAGGGCAAAAGGGGATATCACGCACAATGACGACCAGCTCCGCTATCTGGAATTCATAGCGCGGCTGGATCTGTGGTTTGCGAAAAAAATAGAAGTGCAGGAGAAGGTCAAGCAGCTGAGCGCATTGGGAAATGCCTCCGCTAACAAAGACTCAATCGCTGCGCTGATCATTGACCTTTGTTCGGACGTTGTTAAAGATCTATCCTCGCTAAAGAGCGAATTCGAAAGACTCTGGCTTGCGACCAATAAGTCAGCGGGACTAGAACTGCTGCTCCTGCGGTACGACCGGCAGGCGGCATATTGGCAGGAAAAAATCGACCAAGTGAAGCGCGGAGATTTTTTGGTGAACCCGGAACTTGAAAGTGCATGGATCTACCATCCCAGGGCGCATCCGGGAAAGAAGGATTCCTCGCAAGTACAAAAAGCGTATTTCAGAAGATCTTTTCTGGCTCCAAAAAATATCCGCTCTGCAACATTGCAGTTGATCGGAGATACCCATGCAAGAGTATCGGTCAACGGGAAAAGCGTCGGCGAAGTGTATGCGCGGCCGTCCAATTCTCTCAGCGTTGAGCACCAGCGAATAAAGTTGTTTTCCGTTTTGCCGATGCTGAATGATTCATCAAATTGCATTGCGGTCGAAGCGGAAACTTTTTCTCCCGACGGGTCGGCCGGAATAAATCTCTACTGCGAGCTGGAGCTTGCAAACGGCTCTGTTCAAAAAATCATGACGGACGGGTCCTGGAAAGTTTCGGATAGCGCGGCGGGAAATTGGACTTCGGCCGTATACAACGATTCATCGTGGACCGGGGCCGCGGTGATCCCTTTTCCCGCTGTCATCGTGCGTCCCAATTTTGCTGCGGGGAGAGGTTCGTGGATAGAACGATAGCGGAAATTTCCATGGCCCGAGGTTTGTTGCAGATGTAGTCATCCGATAACTTCTGAGGAGGTTGCGTGCGTAATAAGATTCTGGTTGTGACGGCGTTCGCGTGCTTTTGCGGCGGTCGGGTATTTGCTCAAATCGAACCGGCGGTCGGAATTCGAGAACATACGCCTGCAGTTCATGCGCTGAAGAACCTGACGATCGTCGTTTCCCCCGGCAAAAAGGTCGAGCACGGCACGATCGTTGTCCGGGACGGTGTCATAGAGGCAGCCGGGGCCAGCGTTCCGGTTCCGGCAGACGCGAGAATCTGGGACTGCACCGGATTGACGGCATATGCTGGACTGATCGATCTTTATACTGACATCGGCCAGCCGAAGCCGCAGCAGGGACAGCAGGGGGGCTCGCCGCCTCCGCCTCCGCGGGGATCCGTTCATTGGAATCCGCAGGTTCATCCGGAGATTTCCGGGGCGCAAGAATTCCTTCCCGACAAAGAAACGGCGGAAAAATTTCGCGCATTGGGTTTCACGACAGTGCTTACGGCGCCGCCCCATGGAATTGTTCGCGGTTCTAGCGCCTTGGTTGCACTCGGCGATGGAAATGCAAATGCACTCCTTATCAGAGACAATGTAGCCCAGAATGTTTCCTTCTCACGCGACCAATTTTACGATGGGTATCCCACCTCTCTCATGGGGGCCATAGCGCTTATTCGTCAAACGTTCATCGATGCAAGTTGGTACAAGGAAGCTCTCCGGAGATATGCCAAAAATCCCGCTCAGGAACGCCCCGAAGAAAATAGATCACTTGTCGCACTCGAAGCAGCCGCATCGGGAAAGCAGCCGGTGGTATTCGAAACCACCGACGAGCAGAATGTTCTGCGCGCGTCGAACATCGCAAAAGAATTCTCGCTTTCGCTTTGGATCCGCGGCAACGGCTACGAATATCGCCGAATTGATGCAGTGAGAGAAGCAAACGCTCCGGTTATTCTTCCGGTGAATTTTCCCGATCCGCCGAATGTCAGCACTCCCGAAGATGCGCTCGATGTTACGCTCCAAGAGCTGCGCCATTGGGACTTTGCGCCGGAGAATCCTGCACGCCTGAAGGAGGCAGGAATTACGTTCGCCTTGACAACGTCGACGCTGAAGGATGTGGCAAAGTTCAGGCCGCTCGTTCACACCGCCATCGCCCGGGGGCTCAAAGCCGATGATGCGCTGGCTTCATTAACGACGATTCCGGCAAAGTTACTGGGTATGGAAAAGGAATTGGGAACGATCGAAGCGGGAAAAGCAGCAAATTTTCTACTTGCCGACGGGGAATTGTTCGGTGAAAAAACAAAGATCAGAGAAACCTGGATCGATGGAACTCGTTACGAAGTTAGATCCATTGCGCAAGCAGAGGCTCGCGGGACGTGGTCGTACCTGCTGAATGTCTCTTCCTCCAAAAAGGACACCGGCACAATTGTTATAAGCGGCGATCCTGAGATGCTTTCGGGAAATGTATCGCGCGCGGTCGTCAAGATGAAAGCAAACGCCGTTACCCTTTCGGGAAAGAATATTGCGTTGACCTTTGCCGGCGATTCGTTAGGATATGCCGGAATTGTCCGGCTGAGCGGTGTGGTTCAGGATTCAACGATGACGGGTACCGGAGAATTGCCCGACGGAACGTCCATCGCCTGGTCGGCGCGATTGACAAGGGCGTTTGTCGAGCCCCCCGATACAGCAAAGGAATCCGAGGCAGCGCACGCCTCGTTCGATGTTGTCTACCCCGACGGAGCGTTCGGAAGGAAAAAGCTTCCGGAACAGCCTGAAAATATTTTGGTTAAAGGGGGATATGTTTGGACCAGCGGACCCCAAGGGAATCTTGAGAACACCGATATTCTGTATTCGAAGGGGAAGGTCGCGAAGATCGGGAAGAATCTCACCGCTCCGAAAGGAGCCGTCGTTGTCGATGCAACTGGGAAGCATGTGACTGCAGGGCTCATTGATTGTCACTCCCATACAGCTATCTCCGACGGAGTAAATGAAGCGGGACAAGCGATCTCCGCCGAAGTCCGCATCGGTGATGTGATCGATGCCAATGATGTCGCTATTTACAGGGAACTTGCCGGAGGATTGACCGTTGCTCATTTGCTTCATGGCTCCGCAAATCCGATCGGCGGCCAGAACCAGGTTGTGAAGCTGCGATGGGGAATGCTCCCGGAAGAGATGAAATTTGAAGGGGCGCCGAAGAGCATAAAGTTTGCGCTCGGCGAGAATGTGAAGCAGTCGAACTGGGGAGAGCGGTACACAACGCGCTATCCGCAAACGAGAATGGGAGTCGAGCAGATCATCAGGGACGAGTTCACCGCTGCCCGCGAATACGAAAAGAGAATGGAGGAGGCAAAGGATGATCCGGACAAGATTCCGCCGCGGAGAGACCTGGAGCTTGATGCTATTGTGGAGATTTTGAACGGCACGCGGCTCGTTCATTCGCACTCGTACCGCCAGGATGAAATTCTGATGCTCATGCGGGTTGCGGACGATTTTGGTTTCAAAGTTGCCACGTTCCAGCACGGGTTGGAGGGGTATAAAATTGCAGATATCCTTGTGAAGCACGGCGCGGGAGTCTCGACGTTCAGCGACTGGTGGGCATATAAGTATGAAGTGATCGACGCCATTCCATACAACGGGGCGCTGATGCATGACGTGGGTGTCGTTGTATCATACAATTCCGACAGCGATGAACTTGCCCGCCGTCTGAACACCGAAGCCGCGAAAGCGGTGAAATACGGCGGGGTGAGCGAAGAGGAAGCGCTGAAATTTGTGACGATCAATCCGGCAAAGCAGCTGCGCATCGACAGCCGCGTTGGTTCGATCGAGGTGGGGAAAGACGCCGACTTCGTCATTTGGAGCGGTTCGCCGCTGTCGGCGTACTCGATGTGCGAGCAGACCTGGATCGACGGTCGAAAATATTTCGACAGAGAGGAAGACCGGGAAATGAACGCAGAGGTTCAAAAGGAGCGGACAGTGCTGATCCAGAAAGTTCTCGCCGCAAAAAAATCCGGCGGCAGCGGAACACCACCGACGCCGTCGAAAAAGGCTTCGTACTCATGCCATGTGGACGATGGAGGCGGAAAATGAAGAAGAAAGTATACAGAAGACAGGAGACAGAATTCAGAAGAGTGATGCACGCATTTACGATTCTTTTGAGTTCATTGTTAATTGTTGATTGTTCATTGTTCGCCTCCGACCCTATTCCGGCAAAGAAGCAGGACCATCCCATAGCCCTGGTCGGCGCAACGATTCATCCTGTGACCGGACCGGAGGTCCCGAACGGGATCATTCTTTTTGATGCGGGAAAAATTACCGGTCTCGGGGCACAAGTTTCACTCCCTTCGAATGTTGAAAAGATCGATGTATCCGGGAAGCATATTTATCCCGGGCTCATCAACGCCAATTCGACGGTCGGTTTGACCGAGATCGAAGCAGTGCGTGCGACGAACGACTTCGCGGAAACGGGGCGCATCAACCCGAACGTGCGGAGCGAGATCGCCATAAATCCCGAGAGCGAATTGATTCCGGTCGCCCGCGCAAACGGCGTCGTTATCATGAATGTTATGCCGCAAGGGGGATTGATCGCCGGCCGCTCGGCTGCGATCATGATGGATGGTTGGACGCAGGAGGATGTCATACTCAAAGCGCCGATCGGTATGGTGGTCAATTGGCCGCCGATGTCGGTATCGCATTCGCCATGGGTGCGTCAAACGGAGGAGGAGCAGAAGAAGGATCATGCCAAACAATTAAAAGACCTCGACGACGCCTTCGCCGATGCTCGAGCGTATATGGTGGCAAAAAAGGCGGAATCCGGAAAAGATGTTCCGCATCATCCGATCGACGTGAGGTGGGAGGCGATGATTCCGGTTCTCGAACGGACGGTTCCGGTTCTCGTCATAGCGGATGAGCTGCGGCAGATCGAGGCCGCCGTTCAATGGTCAAAGGATCAAAATGTTAAACTCATCATCGTGGGGGGGAGGGATGCGTGGCGAACAGCCGACCTGCTGAAATCGAACGATATTCCGGTGATCGTCGGTCCGACTCTCGACGAGCCGAACCGCGAGTGGGAGCCGTACGATGACGCCTTCACCGTGCCGGCGAAATTGTATTCCGCGGGTGTTCGGTTTGCGATCTCAGGGGAAGGGGAGGCGATGGCCGAGCGGAATACGCCGTACCATGCGGCGATGGCCGCCGCATACGGCCTGCCGAAAGAGGAAGCGCTCAAGGCAGTGACGATTTATCCCGCACGGATTCTTGGCATCGATGCTCGAGCAGGATCGCTGGAAATCGGCAAAGACGCCACGCTTATTGTGACGAACGGCGATCCGCTCGAAATCGAATCCAATGTACTGATGGAATTCATCCAGGGAAAGAAGATCGACTTGCGCAGCAGGCATACAGTTCTGTACGACAAGTACCGGGAAAAGTATAAACAGTCAGGGGTTTTGAAATAGCTGAATCATATGGGACTCTTATTGAGTTTGTCCCACGCATAACCGAAAATCGAGGTAGACCATAGAATGAAGATCAACGCTATTATCTTCGGCGCGACCGGAATGGTCGGAGAAGGAGTCCTCTACGAAGCGCTCAACCATCCCGACGTGGAATCCGTGCTGGTCATCGGAAGAAGATCGTGCAATGTGACGCATCAGAAATTGAAAGAGATCATTCATGCCGATTTCTTCAGTTATGCGACCCTCGAGCGCGATCTCAAGAATTACAACGCCTGCTATTTTTGCCTCGGAGTCACATCGATCGGAAAGAGCGAATCCGAATACACCCGGATCACGTATACCTTGACGATGGCCGCAGCCCGCGTCCTGTCGCGGCTTAATCCCGACATGACATTCTGTTATGTCTCCGGCGCCGGAACGGACAGCACCGAAAAAGGAAAAATTATGTGGGCGAGGGTGAAAGGGAAGACGGAGAATGATGTTGCCAGGCTTCCTTTTAAAGCGGCATACGCATTCCGCCCCGGTTATATCAAACCGATTAAAGGCCTGAGGAATGCCTATAAGCTCTCGATCGCCTTGGGATGGTTCTACCCGATCCTGTCCGCGCTCTTTCCCAACCATGTCTGCACGCTGCAGGATCTCGGCCGGGCGATGCTTCGAGTGACCGAAGCCGGTTACCCGAAGAAGATACTCGAGAATGTCGATATCGCCGCTGCGGCGGCTGAGCTGCAACACTAATCACTGCGAGAACGATGGTCTATATCGCAATGCTCCGCGGAATCAATGTGAGCGGGCAAAAAATAATAAAGATGGAAGACCTGAAGAAGGCTTTCGAAGCGATGCATTTTGAGCGGGTGACGACGTACATCCAGAGCGGCAATGTGATCTTTGATTCACCGGCGGCGGACCCCGGACAGCTTCAAACCCAGATCAGAAATAAATTGCTGAAGAGTTTCGGCTTTGAAATTCCGGTCGTCATCAGAACTGTGGATGAGCTCGAAGGAGTAACGAAGCGGAACCCGTTTAAGAAAGTAAATGCGGATAAAGGCGAAAATCTATACGTCTCGTTCCTTTCCGAAAAGCCGGGGAAAGCGGGCGAAAGGGAGTTGGAAAGAGTAAAGAGTGACGTCGATGACCTTCGGCTGTCCGGTAATGAGGCTTATATTCTTTGCCGAAAAAGCTATGCTAAAACCGTTTTCTCCAACACGCTGATCGAAAAGAAGCTCGGCGTTGCTTCAACAACCAGAAACTGGAACTCGGTGCAAAAACTTTTGAGCATTGCAAAAACCGGCAAGTGAATTTCTGCGTTATAACGATCAATTATTCGAACTCTTTTTCCCCCATGCCAAATCGACAATGGAAGGATGAATTCTCATGCTATCAACTGAACGAATTGACTTAGTCGCCCCTTGCGGCATAGATTGCGGAATCTGCGAACTGTACACTTGCCGCAACGACGCCCGACTCTTTAGCGCGTTAACCCTGCGGGGAATTCCTGCCGAAAAGCTTCCGTGTGACGGGTGCAGGGCGATTGGAGGAAATTGCCCTGTCATAAAAGAGAAATGCGAAACGTATGATTGTGTTGCTGAGAAGAAAGTCGAGTACTGTTTTGATTGCTCGGATTTCCCGTGCGTCAAATTACACCCCTCCTCAAAACGAGCAGACGTCCTTCCTCATAATATGAAAGTGTTCAACCTCTGCACGATGAAACGAGACGGCGTTGAAAGCTTCGTCGGACAATCGTCGGAGTTCAAAAAAAGATATTACGCCGGAATTATGGAGATCGGCAAAGGTCCGCAGATCGATAACTGAACGGAGTTGAATCGCTCTTGAGGACATGAATAATGTTCTGAAATATTTTTCAAGCTGCTTTCTGCTGTTGATCCCGATCTTATTCTGGAATGCTCTTTTTGCGTCGTCGCTTCCGCGGGGATACTCGATGGAATTTTTCTGGAAAGGTATACCTGCGTTCATCGGCACGACCGAAAATGTCTTGAGGGCAATAGTAATTCTTATCCCACTCCTCATGCCCTTAAAAGTGAGATCCCGCTCTCAGAAAACAGGTCTGGCGGTCTTCATCGCCGGGGTGGCGGTTTATCTTGCTTCATGGATTGCGTTGATCTATTTTCCGGAGAGCGTTTGGAGCCGCAGCATATTCGGCTTTATGGCTCCGGCCGCAACCCCCATTGTCTGGCTCACCGGAATCGGGCTCATCGGCGAAACGTTGTTTGCCGGCATACCGTATCATCCAATGGTTTACATCGGCCTTTCTGCCGTCTTTGTTGTATTTCATTCGATCCATTCATATATTGTGTTCGCACGGCTGCAATAGGGATGTCCGACTCCACGACCGCTCACTCGAACTCCTAAGATCCTCAACGATTTCTCTTTCGGGTTGAATACTATGGATGCCGCTATCCGATCCTTTGGCAAAACCTCCATACCCCTGCGGCTTCTCGCCTCTTTATCCTGGCAGAGGATACATGCCGACAATCCCGCGCACAATGAATCCGTTCGTGATCCGATCCCTCAATTCAGAGGCCAGCCCCGCTTCCTTATGTGTCGGCTTCTTCGTGTGGGGGGTAATTTCAGATGAGCAACGACCCTGACCGAAAGATTATTCTGGCGCTCTCGCTGCCGTCGGCAGTGCTGATGATCGGGGTAAGTTACGCCGGGCTTTTCATCCCTGGGGCTTACGCGAAAGAAACGTTGAATTGGACAGCCCAGGCCGTCGGGCAGGATGCGGTCGATCTTCTCTTGATTTCGCCTCTCTTGCTTCTTACTGCAATTCTCGCCGCGCGAGGAAGCAGGGCGGGGATGTTCTTGTGGAGCGGAATTTCGCTCTACGGCGTCTACACTTTCGCGATCTATTGCTTCGACGTTCACTTTACGCGGTTGTTCATTGCCTATTGCTCTCAGTTGGGATTATCCGTGTACTCTTTCGCGTTTTTTTTGCATTCTTACAAAACGGAGGCACCTGTTCATCAGCCGGAAAATTCTGCGCCGGCAAAAGCGACCGGGGTCTATCTGATTGTCGTTGCATCAATTTTTTATTTACTCTGGCTTGCACAGATCATCCCGTCGATCATTCACAATACCGCTCCGTCGGACGTCGTCGACTCCGGTCTCCCGACCAGTCCGGTCCATGTCTTGGACCTCGCGGTATTTCTTCCCGGGATAATCCTTATCGGTATTTTCGTCCTGAGAAGAAATCCGTTGGGATTTTTATTGGCTCCGGCAGCACTCGTATTTGTCGCTCTCATGTGCCTCACCATAGCTGTACTCATGGTGGTCATGAGTGCGGAAGGATTCCAAGTCAACATGACGCTGGTGCAGATCATGAGCCTGCTGGCGATGATCACGTTGGTTTTGTTGTATTTATTCTTGAGAAGACTGCTGATGAAGGCACCATAATAAGAAACATGGAGAAACTCTATGAAAAAAGCATATGAACGAAAAATTTCATCTGAAGAAGCGAGGGAAGGGTATTTCCTCGTCCTGAAAAACAAGCTCTCGTATTTCCCGCCGGCCGGTTCGTTATTTTCAGTGAAGGTCGGCGCCAAGGAAAAGAAGGCAGCGGTCCAATCGTATCATTGTGAATGCCGGGGGCCGCAGGAACCCCATGAGCATTATTTTGTTCGATGGCCCGGCTTGGTAAAAGGGGACAGGATTATCATTCGGAAAAGCAGCAGGCGTGAAAGTAGCTATTCAATTAGAATCGAAGAATAATGCTTCAATGAACTGGCTGAAGTCATATTTGTCAAAGCGAGGACACGCGTTTGCACTAGCCCTGGCGCTCGTCTATGCCGGTGCCACTCTTGTCTACAGCGTCATCTGGATGATCGACGCCCGCACGAAATCTGCGCTGTCTTCCGTCGAGCTTGGATTCGATACCGATTTTATTCCCGCAAGCGGATCACAGGCCGTAAAAAGCGTCTATCTCGACAGCCCCGCAGAGAAGGCCGGCCTGCAATCGGGGGATGAGATCGTAGCGATCGAAGGGCACGCGATCGATGACGCGGCCTATCTGAATAAAATTTGGAGTCAGCACGTACCCGGGGATTCGATTCATCTCACGGTCAGCCGCTCAAGGGCAAATGCTCCGCTTCATCTTACGGGCGTTTTTCGCCAGAGGCAGTCTTCAACAGCGGAAGGTGGGCTCGCATTTGTGGCCGATCAGGTGCGGAGTTCATTCCCCGTTCCATTTGTCATCGTTGGTCTCGTCGTCTTGTTCCTTCGCGTTGAAGATCGGACTGTGTGGATCCTTGCCCTCATGTTCGGCGGTTTTGCCGCTTCGCCCGGCTTTTCCAACGATCTTGCATTTGCCCCGGCTCTCCGTCCGTATGCGATGGCTTACAAAGCGATCTTCAGTGCGATCCTCGCACCGTTGTTTTATCTCTTTTTCTCGGTTTTCCCGGTGCAGTCTCCGGTTGATCGCCGTCTGCCGTGGTTGAAGTGGGTATCGTTATTCCTCGGGTTCTCGTTTATGATCTCTGGATTTCGGACGGGGCAGTCGCTCCTTCCTCCTCCGTTCAACGCCATGGTGGGAGAGGTTCTTTCGGGAAAGATCTATGCTGTCTTTGCCCTCCTCTTTGTGGCGCTCGGGCTTTTTGCTCTCGGCACGAATTTCGCAGCCGGGGATGATGCTGGGGTGCGCAGAAAAATCCGCGTCATTTTTTGGGGATCCGCGGCCGGCATCATCCCGACGATCATCAGGGCCGGTGCAGAAGATTTCTTCGGCTTTCGGACGCCGACGTGGCTTGAAACGCTTCTGACCGTCCTGTTGTTTTTGCTCCCCTTATCCTTCGCGTATGCGGTCGTAAAGCATCGGGTTCTCGAAATTCCTGTGCTGCTCAAACGAAGCGCACGGTATCTGCTTGTGCAGCGGGGCTTCACGATCCTTTTATCAGCCGTGAGCATTGCTCTCGTTCTTCTCTTTGCCCTTTCACTCTCTAATTACATCCGTTCTTCTTTGGACATCACTCCTCCCTTTGCGATCGCCCTCGGGTCGGTTTTCGGAACGGTGCTGCTGTGGGGAGGGACGTCGGTGCACAGGCGTGTGAGCGGGACGATCGACCGTGCGTTCTTCCGGAGCGCTTATGACGCACGTCTTATTCTCGAAAATCTCGCTGAACGGTCGGCGACCGCGAAAGACCGCCGGGAGTTAGCGGCCTTGTTGGAAGAAAACCTCACACAGGCACTCCACACCAACTCACTGTTCATCTATCTCCGCACCGGCGATGCCGCTCTGGAAGCAGTATCGGGAATGGTCCCGAAGGAGATCCGGGTCCTTTCGCCGGATGCCCCTTTTTTCGATCTCATGGCGGGGGGTAAAATATTGGAGTATGCCTCGACGGCGAAAGAAAAAGAACCGGGGATATCGCTGCTGGAGCCGCTCAGGCCTGAATGCATCATTCCGATGACCGGAAGGGAGGGGCGACTGGCCGGATTTCTCGTCCTCGGCTCTCGGCTTTCCGAAGAGCCCTACTCCGGCGAAGACCAACGGATGTTGATCTCGGTTGCGAAGCAGGCTGCGACCGCGCTCGAAAATATCTCGCTTGCCGAAGAGATTGCCGAGCGGATCGAGACGGAACAGCGGGTGGCCCGCGAGATGGAAATTTCGCGGCGCATTCTCGAAGCCGACAATGAGCGAAAAACGAAAGAACTGGATGAAGCTCGCGCGCTGCAGCTATCGATGCTGCCGGGGGCCGTTCCGGAAATTCCGGGGATTGAGATCGGAGTGTACATGAGGACCGCCACCGAAGTCGGCGGCGATTATTATGATTTTGCCGTCGGCCACGACGGAACGCTGACCGTTGCGCTCGGCGACGCGACCGGGCATGGAGCGAAGGCCGGAACCATGGTCGTTGCCGCCAAAAGTCTCTTCAACGGTTTCTCCGATGCGCCGGATCTTTTGGAGATCTTTGAGAAGCTGACCGACAGCATCAAACGATTGAACATGCGGTCGATGTATATGTCGATGCTGCTGCTTCGCATCAAAAGCAACACCGCTCTGGTGTCATCCGCCGGAATGCCCGCTCCGCTCATTTACAGGTCGGCGGAGGGGATCGTCGAAGAAGTGCCGCTGAAAGGGATGCCGCTTGGCGCTTTTCACGACTTTCCGTACGAAGAACGAAGATTAGAACTGCGGAAAGGGGATGCGGTCATCCTGATGAGCGACGGCTTCCCGGAATTATTTAATCCGGCGCAGGAGACGTTCGGCTATGCGCACGTGAAGGAGATTATCGCGGCAGCGGGGAACCGGTCGCCGCAGGAAATCATCGCATCGTTCGTAAAGGCCGCGGAGGAGTGGGCAAAGGGGACGCCCCAGAGCGACGACATGACCTTCGTCGTTCTGAAAATAACGTAGGATCGAGAGTTACACCGGCGTCAATTCTTTTTTGCTCCCTGGTCGATCCATTTTTTGATCACGGCAATCTCGTCGTCATCGAGCTTCTTTTTTGTCATCAACGGCATCTGATCGCCGAACGGCGGCCCAGGCTTTAATTTCTTTACAAGGATACTTTCGTCCCCGTTTTTGGGAGCGACGGGCGTTCCGTGTTTTCCCCCCTTCATGATATCCGAATACGTTTCCATGTAGAGTTCGCTCGGGTTTTCGCTGTCCGAGGCGTGGCATGGCAGGCAATGTTTTTTGATGATCGGAAAGACATCGTTCGCAAACGACACTGATCTTTTCTTTTGATGGGAATTTTCCTGTGCCGTCAGGAATGAAAGTCCGGCGAACACCGCGGCAAGGAAGAGTACGACGTACAGCCTCATTCTGGAATTCTCCTCGTCAATTATCCTGAGTATTAGTTATTAAGCGCCCCTTGGGTGATCCAAAGAGAAATCTTGCCGATGGTCGCGTCGCTCAAATACGGACCGTTCAGCGGCATACGGCTTCCGAAGCCCGCTGTTCCGCGCAGTTTTTTTATGATGACGCTCCCTTCACCGTTCCCGGGGGTGACCACCGGACCATGATTGCTGTTTCCGCGCAGCAGGTGCGCATACGAGTCGAGAAACAGCCCCCCGTTCCCGCCGTGGCAGCCGGTGCATCCTGAGTTCTGAAAGATCGGGAAAACGTCGTTGGCAAAAGAGATCGTCGGAGCCGGCGTTCCACGAACTTCGAACGGCATGCCATTGCTTGCCGTACCGTTGACCGTGACGGAAACATTGCCGCTCTCGGCAGAAGCCGGCACCTTAACGTCGATCTCGACGGAGCTCCACGCATACACCGTATCCGCGATCGTTCCCCCGATCGAAACGACGCTCGATCCGCGGGTTGCTCCGAAATTTGTTCCGAAAATTCTCAACGTGTCTCCCGTAAATGCAGAATCCGGCTGCAGCGAGGTGATCGTCGGAACGACTGCGGGGACAGCGACGGGGCTTCCCATATCGGTACATCCGGACACGATGGTCATCGTCAGGATGAAGATGCAAACGCATAGAATGTTCTTCAGAGCCATGAATTCCCCGCGCCGTTATATGAAGAAATGGAAGATGATGTCAAATTCGTCGTTGTTGAGCTGGGTCGGCTGCTCCATGTTGAAACGGTACAACGGACGAACTTCGACGCCGCTCATGAGGAAAAATTCCGCACCGACAGTGACCCTGGATTCGCTGCCGGTCTTGAGATCTTTGTCGGGGTCGTAAAAATCGTATCCGAGCTTGGCGTCGACTCCGTTCACGAACATATAATTAAGCTCGGTGTACGACATGAACCCTGTCGTGGTGACGCCGGCGACCGGCGACTGAATGTAATCAAATTCGCCGTTGAGCGTGAGCGTTCTGAGCACGGTGATCGACCCGAATCCGCCGTAGAACATCGCCTTCTCGGTCGGGTCGGGATTCGGATCGTTGTAATACGAACCGCCGAAGTTGAGGTTAATATGCTCGGACTGGATCGTCGCATCTCCCCGCACCGAGATCGTTTTGAATTTCGTTGCCCCGGTTCCGTTTAACCCCGCATTCGGTGCCCCGTTGAACATTCCGACTTGCATCGAAAAAATGCTCGGAGAGATCCCCGCTTCTATTCCTGTCTGCTCTGCACGATCTCCGAACACCAGCCCTTGACGGTACATCGACAGCGCAGGGTTGATCGGGAAGTACGGCCCACCGCGGATGAATGCGGTATGGTCGTCGATCTTTGTGCCGTATGCCGGAATGAACTGTCCCATTTTAAGATACCCATCCAGCGGCAAGACCTTCGCAAGTCCGAATACCTCGAAGCCGGAGTACAATCCTTTGTCCACGTACAGGAGGAACTGGCGGTTCACTCTGTAATTCAGATACAGGTCTCCCTGCATTTGAAATAAGCTCGATGTCTTGCTGTTCATTTCGTAAAAATAAAGCGTGCGGAAATCGGCGCCGTAGGAGAGGTTGGGCGTGATAGCGGTGGAAAAGTCGTCGATATTTGTAATGTCCTCTTTGGCGGCCGCAACTTTCCCGTCGTCGCCGGTGTCGATGACGGTTCTGTACGTGTGGATGGGAAGCTCTTCCCGGCCGTACGTCGAGCCGAATGTATTGCGCATTCCCTTACCCGTCGGATTAACGTGGCACGCCTGGCATTTCACGCCGACCCTGCTCGCAAATTTTGGGAGAGCGAAGAGGTCGGACGAACCGGCAGCCAGGACGACGGCAATAAACAGTGCGGCTGATCTTTTCATATCTTCCTCATTGTTGTTCGACGGGATAGAACAATGACGTGAGTCAAAGTAAGGGAAATTGATCTCTCTTCAAAAGACACTGTGTGCTTGGGTAATGATGGGATGAAAATTAGGAAGAAAAACGTTTGCGTCTGTTCCTGATGTAGTCCACGAAAATGAACTGGCCGAGATTGTTGAGCGAGGAATAATACGCCCGCCCATGGTTTGCTTTAGTGAGCTCCTCCACGAAGTTGATGAGATACGGATCGCGTGCAACCATGAATGTGCTGATCGTGATCTTTTCCCTTCTGCATGCAACGGCCTCATCGAGCGTTTTGTTCACGATCCTCGGATCGAGACCGAAAGAGTTTTTATACAAACGCCCCGCGTCGTCGAACATCGCTGATGGCTTGCCGTCGGTGATCATGAAGATCTGTTTGTTCACGTTGCCGCAGCGCCGCAGCAGGTTCCGCGCGAGCTGCAGGCCGGCGCGCGTGTTCGTGTGGTATGGACCGACATTCAGGAATGGAAGCTCGTTGATGCTCACCAGTTTTGCGTCGTCCCCGAAAACGACCAGAGCGATGTAGTCCCGCGGGAATTTGGTCATGATCAGTTCGCTCAGCGCAAGCCCTACTTGTTTTGCGGGAGTAATCCGGTCTTCGCCGTACAAGATCATGCTGTGGCTGATGTCGAGCATCAGCACCGTCGCACACGTGGAAAGGTTTTCGGTGTCGTAGACCTCCAGGTCGTCCTCGATCAGGTTGAAATTTTCGATGCCATCCCTCTTGAACGCGTTGGTCATCGTCGAGGTCAGGTCGATGTTCGTCGGCATGTCCCCGAAAACCCACTTTTTTGTCTCGCTCAGCCGTTCTACGCCCGAACCTGTATGGGGCGTTTCGTGAGAGCCCATCGGCGTTTTCTTGAGTGAAGAAAAAATTTCTTTCAGCGCATCCTGCCTGATTTTCTGTACCCCTTTTGTCGTCAGTACCGGCGTGTTGTTGACCTCTTCGATGATCCCCAGCTCTTTCAGCTTTTGGATGAGGTCTTCCATCGAAAGATTCTCGTCAAAAATGCCGTATTCTTCGGCAAGCTGGCGGAGCCATTCCATCGCCTCTTCAACATCGCCGCTCGTCTGGACCAGCAGATGACTGAAGAGCTGCATCAGGCTTTGAAGGCGCTGTTCGTCGGTTTGCGACCCGGGGGTCCATTTGGTGTATAAAAAGCGCATAAATGCAATTGAGAAATTTGAATTATGAATTAGGAATTAGGAATTAAAAAAAAGTATGCCACGTGGGTTCTTTTCAATTCCTAATTTCTAATTCATAATTCATAATTAATTACCCGTTTTCTTCCAGCTCGTAGTCTCCGCTGCTGCCGCGGCCGGTGAAGATGCTGCCCACCATGTCCTTGTAGGTGGTGATATGCTCGACCTCATCTTTGGCGATTTTTGAATTTTGATGGAGCCCGTCGAGGGCAAATTCCATCGCCGAAGCCAGCTCGGCCTTATTGCTCTCGTCGATCTTCATGTGTCGCATCGTCAACTCTCGAAGCCCTTTCACGCGGTCGAGCTCGGTAAAATACGCGGCGAGCGGCATTTCGTCAGCCACTTCAAGCGAGTTTCCCGATTCAAACCACCCGACGATCTTTCCGTATTCGGGGTCTTCGTGCGTTTGCTGCTGACCTTTTTGGCGCTTCATCAGCGGGTCAGGAAAATACTTCTTGAAGACCGCACGGACAGCCTTTCCGATCAACGCCTTGCTCACTTTGATCGACCCCTCTTGTTCCCCTTCGAACACCAGCTCAATTTTTCCTGTCAGTCCGGGAAGAACGTGCGGGAGGTCGCAAATGCGCGGCGCGATGCATTTTTCGTTCAGGACGATCGCTCGCCGTTCGGCATTGCTGACAAGGTTCTCCATCGCCGCAATGGTCAGCCGCGCGCTGACGCCGGATTTTTGGTCGACAAATTCGCTCGCCCGCGCCTCGAAAGCGATATGCTCGATAATTTCCTTGAAGTAGTGGGGTACCCGCGCCTCCATTCCATTGCGGCGGACCCACGCCTCCTGTTCGGTGATGGCGATGGCGTCGTCGAGCGAGCGCGGATAATGCGTGAGGATTTGTGAATCGATCCTGTCCTTTAAGGGCGTGATGATGTTCCCCCGGTTGGTGTAATCTTCCGGGTTCGCGGTGAAGATGATCATGACATCGAGCGGGATCCGGATGTTGAACCCCCGGATCTGAATGTCCTTTTCTTCCAGAATGTTGAACAAGCCGACCTGGATGCGCGGCTGCAGGTCGGGGAGTTCGTTGATCGCAAAAATTCCCCGGTTGCTCCGCGGAATCAAGCCGAAATGGATCGCCCCTTCGTGCGAATAATGAAGCCGCTGCGTTGCCGCCTTGATAGGATCGATATCGCCGATCAGGTCCGCGATCGTCACGTCCGGCGTCGCCAGCTTCTCGCTGAACCGGGCATCGCGGGGCACCCATTCGATCTCCGTTTCGTCACCTCGTTCCGCGATCCGGTCGGCGCCGAATTTGCTCACCGGCGCGAACGGGTTGTCGTTGATCTCGCTCCCCCTTATAATGGGAACATAGTCGTCCAGCAGCGAAGGGATCTGCCGCACCATGCGCGACTTTGCCTGTCCGCGCAATCCTAATAGGATGATGTCATGCTTTGCCAGAATAGCATTGATGAGGGCCGGAACAACGGTCTTTTCATACCCGATAATGCCGGGAAAAAGCTGTTCGTTGTTTTGAATTTTCTGGATCAGGTTTTTTCGGATCTCTTCTTTGACGGGAAGAACCTTGTAGCCGCTCTTCTTCAATTCTCCGAGCGTTGAAGGACGGGACATTTACGTAATGCTCCTTTTTGATTGATGGCAGAACAAATATAGCTTCTGGCAGCCGGAAAATCAACGCATTGCTGAACATCATCCGTCAATGCGTCCGGATGAACCTAGGCAGCCTTCGATGAATTTATGGTAGTCAGCGGTGTCGGAATTACCTTGCCGCGGGATCAGGGCTTTTGATCAAGATGTCCTTCGCCTGTTCTCGTTGCAAGTGGAATGGCAAAACTGTATTTTGGATGACGCTAAAAAAGACATCGATGTGAAACGAACATTACCTAATAAAACAGTTGTCTTTAGATTAAGTTCCATCGGCGACATCGTTTTAACCTCTCCTTTGCTGAGAGTGCTGAGGGGAGCGGCCGGTCCGAAGACGAGAATCGATTTTGTCGTCAAAAAGGAATTTGCCGAGCTGGTGAAATTCAGCCACCGCCTGTCGGTCGTTCATGAACTGGATGATTCCAGAGGATTCCCGGCGCTGCAGGAATTGAAAGAGACTCTCCGTGCCGAGCAATACGACCTTGTCATCGACCTTCACAGCTCTCTGCGGACCATTTATTTGCGTAATTTTTGCAATACCAAGGAAGTTCTGACGATCGATAAACGGCTGTATGAACGATGGCAGTTGGTTCACTTCAAACGGAACATCTACGGGGAGAACGTTCATGTCGCCGACCGCTACATCGAATCGGTCAAGGATTTCGGTGTTTCCAACGACGGCAAAGGGCTTGAGCTGTTCATTCCCGATGAGATCCAATTCGGCGTCTCGGGAAAAATGGCCAAACTCCGGCTCAACGAATTCGAAAAAGTCCTCGGCGTCTGCCCGGGGGCAAAGCATTTTACGAAACGCTGGCAGAAGGAGAAATTTGCCGAGGTGTGCGGAAAAATTGCGAAGGAATACCGCGCCAAGGTGCTGGTGTTCGGAGGAGGAGAAGATAAAGAGGATGGTGATGGAATCGTTTCCCATGTCAACCGAAATGTCTCCGCGGATGCAGCGGTGAATTTTGCCGGGGCGATGTCCCTGCTTGAAGTCGCCGCCGCGATGGAGTTCTGCGATGTGGTGCTGACGAACGACACCGGCCTGATGCACATCGCCTGCGCCCGTCAGCGGAAGGTTGTCGCTGTCTTTGGCTCGACGGTCAAAGAATTCGGCTTTGCCCCTTACGGGACGGAATCGGTCGTCATCGAGAACAGGTCCCTCGGCTGTCGTCCCTGCTCGCATATCGGCAGAAGCGAATGTCCGAAGGGGCACTTTAGGTGCATGAGCGAGATCAGCGCAGATGAAGTGGGGCGCTCTGTGATCCAATTCCTTAGAAGATAAATGTATACCACTCTCGTCCGGAAAATCATCCGCGCTGTCGTTGTCGGAACGTCGCTTGCCGTGATCCCAGCCGTTCCGTTCTACATCTACACCTTCAGCGCAACACCGCGTCAGCTTGCAATTCTGCTGCCGCTGTTCATTCCGGCGCTCGTGTCGATGCTGCTGGCGGATGTCCTGATGATCCATCGGTATTTGAAACCGATCAGGGAGTTCTATCTCAGCGAAGAATCCGGCAGCCCCCTTGCAAACGATGACCTCTATCGTGCGAAACAACGCGCGCTGAATTTTCCTGTCTTTGCGGTGCTGCGGGTTTTTCTCCCCCACGCGATCATCGGCTCGGGGGTTTTCAATCTGTTCATAGTTCTGGCGAACCGTTATCTCTCCCTCGGCATCAGTCCGGGCGACTTTGTCATGTACTGGGTGATCAACCTGACCGTCGTTCCGGTCGCGCATGCGGTCTATGAATATTTTGAATTCTCCAAGGCGATGATTCCGACGCTGCAGCGGCTCGAAACACGAGCGCCGTTGCTTCCGGAACAATATCTTTCGCGCGTTGTTGACGTGCGCCTCGCGACAAAGGTCATCGTCATTTTCACGATGCTGGGGTTGGCGCCGTTGTTTATCTTGGGCGTCAGTCTGAACAAGAAACATACAAGCCTGCTCATCGAAAAAGAACAGGATTATCTGTGCCACGAGGCGAGGCTGTTCTCAATGTTCCTCCCCGGAACTGATTCTCCCCGGCGGCAGGGCATCGTCTCTGCCTCCGGTGAAGGGGAAACCGTTATTGTAAAGGATGCATCGGGCGGACTGTCGTTTTCGGGTCCGAGCCTCGAGGATTTTCAAAAAGCCCGCGTGCTGAAGTTCTTTGATGAAAAGGCGGCGACGTTGTCGGACGCCGGTATCATCGCAGCCAAAGTGCCATCCTCTGACGGCAGGATGATCGTATGCGTCGCAGTTTCGCTGGATCGTATAACGGCGGAATCGTCGTCGCTCCGCGGGGGGACCATATCAATTATTGTCGCGTCGATGCTGCTGCTGGGAGCGCTTCTCGTTCTTGTCGCCCGGGACATCAACCAATCGACCAGAATGCTTGTTGCCGGTTTGAAAGAGGTCGAAGAGGGTTCGTTCGACCATGAAGTGAAAATTTATTCGACGGACGAGTTTTCGACGATCGGGGATGGCTTTAACCGGATGATCGCCGGATTGCGCGAGAGGAATTTCATCAAAGATACCTTCGGGAAGTATGTTGCTCCGACCGTCATGGAAAAGATCCTTCATGAGGGAGTCAACGCCGAAGGAGGACAGGGTTTCCGTCTTGGTGGAGAACGGCGCACCGTGACAATATTGATGTCCGACATCAGGGATTTCACGAAACGGACGGAAGAATCAAACGCTGAAATGCTTGTCGACGTTTTGAACAAATATCTGGAAAGAATGGTCTCAGTTGTCGAACGCTACGACGGCACGGTCGACAAGTATATCGGCGATGCGCTGATGGTGCTTTTTGGAGCTCCGCTCGCGAAAGATGATGACCCTGACCGCGCAGTGCAGGCTGCGTTTGCCATGCGCGCCGAGCTTGCCCGCTTGAATGAGGAGTTAAAACGTTCTTCACGGGCAAAGTTTTCTCCCATTCGAATCGGCATCGGAATCCACACCGGTGAGGTGATCGCAGGGAGCGTCGGATCCCCCAACAGACTTGAATATACCGTCATCGGCGATGCAGTCAACCTTGCCTCGCGCATCGAAGGGCTGACCAAGCAATTCAGGACAGACATCCTCGTATCAGAAGCTACCGTCGGGGTTTTAAAAGGATCCTACCCGCTAACGAGACTTCGCCGCACAAAAGTGAAAGGGAAGAAGGGGGGAGTCGTAGTCTATAAGACCGGGAAATTCGCTATTTCCTCCAGTAAATAAGGGGTTTCATCCCTCATTGGGGACCTCAAGCAACGACATCTGCCGCTCAATCCACTCCATTCCGAACGACTCTTCCCGTAAGAGCATTTTTATTGATTCTCTTTTGAAGATGCTCTATATTGAAACCGTCAAAAAATTACCCGATAAGCCACTCCCAAAAACTGTGCATGATCGTCAGTCAACAAACGGAGTCCTTTGTTGCATCGCTCCAGGACTACTCACGTCATGCCTTGCGCCATTCTCCCGACCTCGCTTCACTTATTGAACTTTCCCGGCTTCATCATCAGGAGCAGGTTTTGGACGATCTGTCGTTTCTTTCAAAATTTCTCGTCAACACCGACAGCGTGATGAAAAGAATCGGGATCGGTGGCGAGGGGTACAGCAAGCTGTCGTTCGAGTTCACAGAGAACCTTGAAAAGGCATCGACGCTGATCCGCCTGCTTGTCAAAGAAGCGCCCGATGAGGTCAAAAAACATTTTATGTCGGCATATTTTGGAATGACGCACGACGGGTTAACCGCATTGATGGAATTGCTGCATGACATTGCCTGGCTGAAAAATTGGGAGATCGACCATCGAATGTCCGAATGAATGTCTCTCAGGATGAGAACATTGCCCTTGTGCTCCGGCAGGCGCGAAACCTTCTTGCCGTCGCAGTAGTAATGATGGCTGCGCTGGATCTCATCGATCCGCCGTTTTCGTCCTTCCGCATCATCCTGAATTTTCTTGTTCTTGTGATCCTTGTCTTTACGTTGTTTCGAATTCATCGGTTCGTCGTCGCGTTGAAATCATCTACCCCTACTCTCTAAGCGGTCCGAAAGGAGCTTGCGATGGCTCGTAAAATAAAAAGAAGAAACAAGGTTCGGAGCAGGAAAAAGACTGTACGTGCCCCAAAAAAGAAGCTGCCTGTGAAGAAAGGGAAGAAGAAGGCATTGAAGAAAAAAGCGCTACCCCTTGCTCCGAAACCGTCGGCAGCGCCGCCGTCTCGCACCGCTCAACCCCCCGCGAAACCGATTACGTCGTATGACGTCGTGCTGCATAATTTCGACATTGCTGCCGCAAAGCTCCAACTCAGCGACGAATTGAAGCAGCTTATTAAAACACCCGACCGCGAGCTGCGGGTCGAAATTCCGATCATCATGGACAACGGTAAACTAAATACGCTGATCGGCTATCGCGTTCAGCACAACAATGCACGGGGACCGAATAAAGGTGGCATCCGTTATCACCCCGATGTGGACCTTGATGAAGTGCGCGCCCTCTCATCGCTGATGACGTGGAAGACCGCCGTGGTTGACATTCCCTTCGGCGGAGCGAAGGGAGGGATCGCAGTCGACCCGCGCCAGTTTTCTAAAGGCGAGCTCGAACGGCTGACGCGCGTCTTTACCCAAAAAATAGACTGCATCATCGGTCCCTCGGAGGATATTCCCGCGCCGGACGTCAACACGAACGCTCAAGTTATGTCCTGGATGATGGACCAGTACAGCAGACGGCATGGCCACACGCCGGCTGTCGTGACCGGCAAGCCGGTTGAGTTAGGGGGATCGGTGGGACGGGATGAAGCAACGGGACGCGGCGTCTGCATTGCGTTGCGCGAAACTTCAAAATCAATGAAATTTGATTTGAAGAAAATGTCGATCGCAATTCAGGGGTTCGGCAACGTTGGCGCACACACCGCGAGGATCCTGGAAGAGGAGTTCGGCGCAAAAGTTGTCGCCGTCAGCGATGTGAAAGGGGGAATCTACAACCCGCGCGGGATCCGTTTCAAGGATGCCATGGAACACCTCGTTGAAACGGGTTCTGTTGTCGGCCTGAAAGGGGGCGCAAAAATTTCGAACAGCGAGCTGCTTGAGCTGAAATGTGATGTCCTCATTCCCGCCGCCCTTGGCGGACAATTGCACGGAAAAAATGCCGACCGTGTCCAAGCAAAGCTGATCGTCGAAGCCGCGAACGGACCTACGACGTACGAAGCGGACGAGATCTTTGCAGCAAAGAAGATTCCCGTTGTCCCGGACATTTATGCCAATGCGGGAGGCGTGACTGTGAGCTACTTTGAATGGGCGCAGAACCTTCAGCAGTTCCGCTGGGACTATTCCCGAGTTGTCGCGGAGCTCGAAAAAGTCATGACGAGAAGTTTCGCCGACGTGGAGAAAACATCGGAGAAGTATAATGTCACGATGAGGATCGGGGCGTATATTCTCGCACTCGACCGCGTCGCGAAAGCGACGGAATTGCGTGGAATCTAGCGCAAATCGAGGCCCACGGGGCGTTGTTGCGATATTGAATTGTTGAGCATGCAGGTTCCTCGATGGCGAAGTTTTTCATTTTTTTGATTCTTGCATCAACGGCAGCATCTCAAACTCCTCATGAACCTGCGCCGGCGGTGCGCACCGGAATCGACGTTCTTGTCGAGAACGATTTTTCCATCCTCAAAGGAAAACACGTCGGCCTCATTACCAATCCGACGGGCGTTACGGCCGGTCTCATCTCCGCTGCAGACATTTTTTCGCACGCCGACCAATTGAAACTGGTCGCCCTGTTCGCTCCCGAGCATGGCATACGCGGTGATGCCGTGGCCGGCAGCCGCATTGATTCCTACATCGACTCAGCAACCGGCGTTCCGGTGTACTCACTCTACGGCAAGACGACAAAGCCGACCGGTGAAATGCTCAAGGGAATCGATGTCCTGGTCTACGATATACAGGACATCGGTGTCCGGTCGTATACCTTCATCAGCACGATGGCGAACGCCATGAGTGCGGCGGCAGAACATAATATTGAATTCGTTGTTCTCGACCGTCCAGATCCTTTGACCGGGAACAAGGTCGAGGGGAATGTCCTCGACCCAAAGTTCAAGTCGTTCGTCGGTTTGTTTCCCATCCCGTATGTTTATGGAATGACCTGCGGCGAGCTCGCTTCATTGTTGAACAATGAAGGATGGCTTGAAGGAGGGAAAAAATGCAAGCTCGCGGTCGTAAAAATGGAAGGATGGAACCGGTCGATGTGGTGGGAAGACACCGGGCTTCAGTGGGTTCCGACATCGCCGCATATTCCATTTGCCGCGACAGCGTTGTTCTGTGCGGCAACAGGAATCATCGGTGAGCTTGAAGGGTTGAATGTCGGCGTCGGTTATACGATGCCATTTCAAGTCGTTGGTGCTCCATGGGTCGACGGTAAGGCATTGGCTCGCACATTGAACAGCAAATATATCGCGGGGGTCCATTTCCGGCCGGTCGTCTATACTCCGTTCTACGGACCGATGCAAGGGAAACAAGTGAACGGAGTTGAGATCCATCTGATGGACCGGGAACAAGCCGACCTGGTGAATATTCAATTGTATATTCTGCAGGCGATCGACGATTTTTATCCGGACCGGGACGTTCTTTCACATTCGGATTCTTCGCGTGTGCGGATGTTCGACCGCGTGATGGGAACCGATGCGGTCAGGATCGCGTTGGAACAAAAAGTTCCGGTGCCGACGATCGTCGCGGAGTGGAAAAGAGAGGTCGAGGCATTCCTGCCGATTCGGAAAAAATATCTTCTATACGAATAGGCGGTTGGATGAAAAAGTTTAAGTGGTGTCTCAATTTGACAGAGTTCCCTTCTTTCTGAGATCCGAAGGAATGCTCCAAAGGAATCCGTTGGACCTTCGGGAAATCCTTCGATCGAATCCTGCCCGCGCGCCGATCTCTCGAACACGTGTGAAGGAAGGCATTGCAAGGGTTCCGACTTTCCCGAAGGGATTCTTCGGACGCGAGGTTCTTCTTTCTCTGGCAAGAGAGAAAGCAGAGAGGGTTATCAAATTCAGGCTGAGACGCCGGCAAAAGTTTGCAATTCGGGGAGATTTATTCTAATTTTACCCAATGCAAAAGCTTAGTACGAGGATTTCGCTGTTTGTTCTTATCGTCAGCGCGGTAGTGTGGCTTGGAGCGGTGAACGTCAGGGCCGTAATTGGCAACGAGCTTTTGAATTTCGGCACGCTTGAGTTCAAGGACCACCTCGACGCCGGCCTTGAACGGGAAGTGTTCAGGCTTATCAGTCTGACGTCGGTGATCGTGATCGCCGGATACCTGGCCACGTTTGTCAGCGCGGTTGTGTTCGTGCGGACGACGACGCTCAGCCTTAAACGCAACGGCTGGCTCATGATGAGCGCGCTCATCTTTTTTATTTTTTCTCCCGTCGAGTTCTACACGCTCGTTCTCGACTGGAAAATGATCACCCTTGATTTCTTTTCTAACGCTGCGCCGACGGATTTTAGAGTATTGTTCATCCACCGGCTTGCGGCGCTGGCAGGAATGCCGATCATCGCGCTGTTGTCCTATTATACGATCGTCGGACTTGCGATCTGGCAGCCGTTGAAGAAGCCGGAATGAACGACAACATGGAATTGATGCCCATCGTATGACAGTGGAAGAAACATTATCAGAGCTGGAGACGGTCGCCCGGGACATGGGCGTGACCATCCGCTATGAGAAGGGGGATTTTGACGGCGGGTACTGCCTTCTCAAGGATGCGCGGATCATCGTTGTGAACAAAAAACTCAACCCCAACAAGAAAGCATCGGTGATCTCGCAGGCGTTCGGCGAACTCGGGATCGAAAATATCTACATCAAGCCGGCGGTTCGTCTCTTCATAGAAGACGAACTCGTGCGTGCGCGGTAAGCCCTCACTCTGGGAACAATATAACGGTTCGACAAGAAGTCCATGAATATTCTCGTCATTAACGGCCCGAATCTTAATTTGCTCGGGAGGCGCGAGCCGGAGATCTACGGCAGCCAAACGCTGAAGGATATTGAGGACGATTTGACGAAAGCATTTCCTCGGGTTCGCTTCACGTTCTTTCAATCGAACCATGAGGGAGCGATCATCGACCGCCTGCAAACCGCCCAGCCCGATAAGAACGACGGCGTTGTCCTGAATGCCGCGGCGTATACTCATTATTCGTACGCGATTCGCGATGCGATCGCGGCGCTGACGATTCCCGTCATCGAAGTACACATTTCCAATATTCACTTGCGGGAAGAGTTTCGGAAAAATTCCGTCACTGCTCCGGTTTGCAAGGCACAAATTTCAGGGTTTGGCGTCGACGGCTACCGCATCGCCGTCGAAACACTCATCCAACATTCAGCGCCCGTCTCATGATCAAAGCCGTCGTTTTCGACCTCGACAATACTCTCGTCGACTTCATGCAGATGAAACGCCAGGCAATCGATGCGGCGATCAACGCAATGATCGACGCAGGGTTGAACCTGAGCCGCAAGGAGATTCAGTCGCGCATCGATGCTATCTATAAAGAGCGGGGAATGGAATTCCAGAATGTGTTCGACCAGCTGCTGTACGGCGAATTCCAGAAAATGGATTACAAGATCTTGTCCGCCGGGGTCATTGCGTATCGCCGTGCACGTGAAGCCGCGCTCGTTCCGTATCCGCACGTGTATATGACGCTCATGGAACTCTTGAAGATGGGCATTCGGCTTGCCGTCGTCTCCGATGCTCCGGCGCGTGAAGCATGGCTGCGGCTATCGTATCTCAATTTCCACCACATCTTCGACCATGTTGTTACGTTCGAAGATACCGGCCAGCGGAAACCGCATGAAGCCCCCTTCCGCCGCGCATTGGAGCTCCTCAGGGTCGAGCCGGCAGAAGCGCTGATGGTGGGAGACTGGGAGGAACGGGACGTCGTCGGCGCCGCAAAAGTCGGGATGAAGACGGTCTTCGCCCGCTATGGCGATACTTTCGGCACTGTCGATTCCAACGCGGATTTTGAAGTGGATGACATTGCTGAATTGATCGATGTCGTGCGGAATGAAAACAGCATGAGACTATAGACCTCAATGTTCATTGTTGGCCGGAGAAACAGAACGTGATTCAAGGAATCGGCGTAGACCTGATCGAAATCCAGCGGATTCAATCGTCGATCGACGAGTTCGGTGAGACGTTTCTTCGGAAGATTTTTACCGACGCAGAAATTGCGTACTGCCGTTCGCGAAAAAATCCCGCGCAGCATTTTGCCGCGCGCTTCGCGGCTAAGGAAGCGGTCAGCAAGGCGCTTTCGACGGGATGGAGCGGAGAATTTGAGTGGAAAAATGTGGAAGTGACGAACGAGCTGTCGGGGAAACCGAATGTCACGCTGCACGGTTCGACGGCGGCGGCCTTAAAGAAAAGCAGGGTTCATCTCACTCTCTCTCATTCTGAAACCGCGGTCGCTGCGTTTGCCGTCATCGAGGTTGATGGTCCGGTGTAGCGCCGGTGTTCCCGCCTTTGCTGTTGCTGCCGTGCTGCTCGTTTGAATGTACCTTCGATCGCCGAGCGATCCCTCACCCCCCATCGTAAGTTTCACATGGATGTCCGACCCCCGGGTGTCCTCCGCTGTGTCGATGCTGATCCATATCCGCACCGGCAGCCACGCCTTGATCCAGCCGCGGTGGAATATTCCCTCCGTACGGAGGAGAGGAGCGGTGAGCTTTTCAACGGAGGAGGGAAGCGATCGCGCTTTTGACCATGGCTGGATTGTCGGCAATGATTCCGTCGGCTCCGAGATGCACCATGCGCGCCACGTCCCGTTCGGATTTCACGCCGTAGACATAAACGCGGCAATCCGCCTTATGCGCGTCGTGCATAACGTCGCCGTTAAGCTGATATTTGCTGCAGATAAAGATGTCGGCATGGGCGCGGGCCGCCAACTGGGAGGGGGAGTGACGGAAATCCGCGATCGGATTGTAAAGAATTCCGGTGACGATGCTGCTGTCGATGCGTTTGATTGCCCTCATCGTGGAATGGTTGAAGGATGAAAACATAATACGATGGGTGGCTTTGAATTTTGCTATAAGGCGGACGATTTCTTCTTCCACCGAGAAACCGTCGAGTCCCACGACATCGGGCTTGATTTCTATGTTGATACCGATGCCCCGTTTGGTGAGGGGAAGAATGTCTTTAAGAAGCGGGATCCTCTCGCGGGAGAATTTTCGGGAAAACCAGGTTCCGTTATCGAAGCCGGAGAGCTCCTTTGCGGTGAACTTTTTCAGCGGACCGTGTCCGTCGGAGGTTCGATTGAGTTTTTTGTCGTGGAAAACGACAAATTCGTTGTCTGCCGATAGCCGCACGTCGAGCTCGAACATGTCGGCTTTTGCTTCGACGGCTTTATGAAATGCGGCGAGCGAATTTTCCGGCGCCTCCTCTGAAAATCCCCGATGCGCAATGACGACCGGCGCATCGCTGGAGCCGAGATTCCGGAATATTTTTTTTGAAGAAGCCATGGGCCTCAATTAGTTCTGCAGTACCGACAACAGCCGCTGGATAATGTCGACGATCTCTCCGACCCCGTTGACGTTCTGAAGAAGCCCCAGATCCTGGTAATACTTTTTGACGGGCTCGGTTTCTGTGCGGTAAATTTCCAGGCGTTTCCGTATCGTGTCCGGCGTATCGTCTCCCCGTTCCGCGAGCTCGCCTCCGCACTTGAAGCATTTATCCGCCGTGCTGAAATGGTCGATCTCGGAATTATAGATCTTCCCGCAGCTTTTGCAGACCAGCCGCTTGGTCAGCCGGTCAACGATCTCCTGTTCGTCCACTTCAAGGTTGATCACCTTGTGGACTTTGATATGCAGCTCCTTGAAGATCGGATGAAGCGCCTTTGCCTGAGCCACCGTTCTCGGAAATCCGTCGAGGATGAATCCGTTTTTGCAGCGGTCGGTCTGGAGGATATCTTTGATCAGGCCGATCATGACGTTGTCGGGAACCAGCTTCCCCTTTGCCATGAATTCGTTGGCCTTGAGGCCGAGCGGCGTCTTCTCATTGATCGCATCGCGCAGGATGTCGCCGGTCGAAATGTGAGGGATGTGGTAGATGTGGGAGAGTATCTTCGCCTGCGTCCCTTTGCCGACGCCAGGAGCTCCAAAGAGGATAATATTCATAGTCTGGTTTCACAATTGAGAGGCTGCTGATTACAAATTTTGTTAATTGTCGTTGACGCTTACGCCGCTTCACTCTTTACCGCGAGCTGGCCGCATGCGGCGTCGATATCCTCACCGGCGCTGTGGCGGACGAACACCGGGATGCCGGCGTCCCGGAGCTTTTTGGCAAACCGGGTGATTCTTTCCTGCGGCGATCCTTTCAGCGACGCAGAAAATCCGCGCGGGTTGGTGAACACGATCGAATGGAACGGGATCAGGTTCACTCTGCACGGAAAACGGCGCGATGCTTTGATGATCTTCTTGACGTCATCGTCGCCGTCGTTGACCCCGTCGAAAAGAATATATTCGAACATGACATTTTTCCGCGTCTTGTGCGAGTAGTATTCGAGCGCGTCGAGCAGCTCTTCGACGGGGAATTTTTTCGTGATGGGCATCAGCCGGGTGCGGGTCTCGTTGTCCAATGAATGGAGCGAGAGCGCCAGCTTCGGTTTCCGCCCTTCATCCGCCATCCGCTTGATCTGTTCGGCATAACCGGCGGTGGAGATGGTGATGCGCCGCGGACTGATTCCCATGCCGAATTCCGACGAGAGAATATCGACCGACGTCATCACGTTGTCGTAATTCAGCATCGGTTCCCCCATCCCCATGTAAACGACATTCGTGATCGGCTTGCTGCTCATTGCCTGCACCGTCAGTACCTGGTCAACGATCTCTCCGGCGGCGAGGTTTCTGCTGAAACCCATTGTCGCCGTTGCGCAGAACTTGCAGTCGAGCGGGCATCCGACCTGGGTCGAGATGCAGAGCGTCAGCCTTTTTTCGGCGTCGACCGATTCCTTTCGCGGCGGAATCAGGACGCTCTCTATTTTCATTCCATCCGACAGCCCGAAAAGAAATTTTATCGTCCCGTCGGATCCGGAACGCTGCTGGTCTGCGACGGCAAGCCGATCGATCGCTGCTTCCCGGGTAAGCTGTTCGCGAAGCCGCTGCGACAGCGTCGTCATCGCGTCGAATGACGACACCCGTTGCTTGTACAGCCAGGTGAAAATTTGCTTCGCCCGGTATTTTGGCTCGCCTATTGAAGCAACAAAAGCTTCCAGCTGATCCAGCGGAAGCCCTTTGAGGTTTGTCTTGCCCATCTTCCCGAAAAAATTCCCACCAATGTAGCCATTTTTGGCGAGTGAAGCAAGGAGGGAAATTCCGGACATTCGGCTGAAAAGTTACCGCTTGACCCTGCAAAATGAGTCACGACCCGGATTACAACGCCATTCTCACAGGCTGCTGATGTGTGGGAGTTGCGCAAGCTGTAATAAAGAGTTTCGGCCAGCTCACTTCATTAGCCCGCATTGCATTCTCCGCCAATCCTTGCAAATAATTTGTATTATCGCTATCCTTCATCGAATTCTTTTCAGTTTTTTCTCCCCCAAAAGTAATGCCGAAAAAAGAAGAAGCAGCGGTATCTTCAAAAAAACATGAGGCAACTCCTGCCGGGAAGGATGTTCTCAGCATCCGCGGCGCGCGTGTGCACAACCTGAAGAACATCAGCATTGACATCCCGCGGAACAAGCTGGTCGTCATCACCGGGGTCAGCGGCTCCGGAAAATCGAGCCTCGCGTTCGATACCATCTATGCGGAGGGTCAGCGCCGGTACGTCGAAAGCCTTTCGTCGTATGCCCGTCAGTTCTTGGAGCGCATGGATAAGCCGGATGTCGACATGATCCAGGGGATGAGTCCCGCCATCGCCATCGAGCAAAAAACCAACACCCGCAACCCCCGATCGACGGTCGCAACGACGACAGAGATCTACGATTATCTCCGCCTCCTTTTTGCCCGCGTCGGAAAAACATACTGCCGCGTCTGCGGACGGGTGATCACGCGCGACTCTGTCCATTCTGTGGTCGACCGGGTATTGCAGGAAGAGGACGGCGCGAAATTTTATGTGACGTTCCCGATGCGGGAACACGAAGGGCACACGTTGAAAGAAGAGCTCGCCGCATTGAAGAAACGCGGTTTCTTCCGCCTGATCGTCAACGGCGAATTGATCGACCTGAACGAGCGGTCGTACACTTCTTCAAAGAAGGGGATCTTCGTTCTCGTCGACCGCTATGTTCTGAGGAAGAGCGAGAAAGCGAGCGAAACGCGGCTGGCCGATTCGATTCAAACCGCTTTTGTCGAGGGGGACGGCTATTGCATGCTCTATAATTTGGGGAACAAGGAGCAGCTCTCGTTTAACCAGCATTTCGAATGTCCCGTCGACCACATCCGGTATGAAGAGCCGGAGCCGCATCTTTTTTCGTTCAACAATCCGATCGGGGCTTGTCCCAAGTGCCAGGGATTCGGCCGCGCCGTCGGACTGGACATGGACCTGATCGTTCCCAACAAAGAAAAATCGCTGCGCGACGGCGCGATCCAGCCGTGGACCACGCCGAAATTCCGCGAGAATCTGCGCGACCTCTTTTCGATCGCCGTCGATGCAAAGGTTCCGATGAATGTCCCGTTTTCCAAACTCACCCCCGAGCAGCTGGGCATCGTCATGAACGGCTACGGCCGCCAGTTCGACGGCATCAACGGCTTCTTTAAAATGGTCGAGAGGAAGGCGTATAAAATTCAGTACCGCGTCTTGCTGAGCAAGTACCGCGGCTATACGACATGCGATGAATGCGGAGGAGCGCGGCTCCGCAAGGATGCGCTCGATGTCAAGATTTGCGGCTCTACGATCGCCGGCGTCGTTGAAATGACCATCGAAGCGGCGGATGAATTTTTCAGAAAAGCCGAATTCTCCGATTTTGAGCTGAGCGTTTGCAAGAGAATTTTGGACGAGATCCAAAAGCGCCTCCGCTATTTGGTCGATGTCGGCCTCGGCTATATCACGCTCGACCGGCTTTCGTCGACTCTTTCCGGAGGAGAATCCCAGCGGATCAACCTTGCAACGTCCATCGGCTCATCGCTTGTCGGGTCGATCTACGTGCTGGACGAGCCGAGCATCGGCCTTCATCCGCTCGACAACGACCGGCTGATCCGCATCCTCAAATCGCTCCGCGACATCGGCAATACGGTGCTGGTGGTCGAACACGATTCCGATATGATGAGGGAAGCGGACGTGCTTATCGACATGGGACCGAAGGCGGGAGAACACGGCGGCGAGGTCACTTTTTTTGGGCCATACAAGGATTGCATCGCCGACAGTTCGTCTCTCACCGGGAAATATCTCGGCGGGAAGTTGTCGATTCCTATTCCGAAAGCACGAAGAAAGAAAAGCTCCGCGTCGGTGAAAGTATTGAACGCTTTCGAGCATAACTTGAGAAATATCGACGTGACGATTCCGCTGAACATGTTCGTCTGCATCACCGGCGTCAGCGGGTCGGGGAAGAGTACGCTCGTCCACGAGGTTCTTTATCAAGGATTGAAGAAGAAACTGCAGGCGGAAGGGGGCGGAGTGTTGGGCGCCGGCTCGATCGAAGGGTTCGAGCATCTCTCGGCGGTCGAGCTTGTCGACCAGTCGCCGATCGGCCGTTCCCCGCGATCGAACCCGATCACCTACATCAAAGCCTTCGAGTTGATCCGCGACCTGCTTGCCGGCACCCAGGCGGCGAAGATTCACGGGTATGCGCCCGGATATTTTTCATTCAACGTTCCCGGTGGCCGCTGCGAGACCTGCGAGGGGGACGGAGTTCAGAAGATCGAAATGCAGTTCATGGCGGATTTGTACCTCACGTGCGAGAGCTGCAAAGGGAAGCGCTACAAAAAAGAAGCCCTGGACATCCGGTATAACGGAAAAAATGTCGACGATATTCTTTCAATGACCGTCAGCGAAGCGATCGATTTTTTCAAAAGCCGCGCAGACGGCCGGCGCGTTGCGCAAAAGCTCAGGATCCTCGACGATGTCGGCCTCGGTTATTTGCGGCTTGGCCAGCCTGCGACGACGCTCTCCGGCGGCGAGGCGCAGCGTGTGAAGCTCGCCGCGCATCTGACGACGCAGTTCGAGGGGCAGACGCTCTTCATTTTTGACGAACCGACGACCGGCCTCCACTTCGACGACATTGCCAAGCTGCTGAAGTGCTTCGACGCCCTTCTGGATGCGGGGCATTCCCTCCTCATCATCGAACACAACCTCGATGTCATCAAGTGCGCCGATCATGTGATCGACCTTGGACCGGGGGGAGGAGTGAATGGGGGGAAAGTTGTAGCCACTGGAAGCCCGGAAGAGATTGCGGCGAACGCTCAATCGTACACCGGACATTTTTTGAAGAAAGTTCTTTCTGCATAAAAAAATCCCCCGCCAACCATGCTCGGCAGGGAATTGTCAATCCAAGAAGCAGCGTCTGTCGGATTGGTATGCTAAAATACCGACCCGAAATTCAGCGTAATGAATAATCCCCCGAAATCTTTTTTCTTCTCGATCGATCCATCGTTGTTCTCCATGCTGTCGATGCCGTCCTGGAAATATTCGAAGTAGTAACGGATGTTGATTCCCGAAATGGTCCCTCGGTCGGAGCCGAAGTACGCCCCGAAACCGACATACCCCCCAGCAGTGTAATGCGCCTGCCCGTATCCGATGCTGTTGAAGAATTCCCTGTCGTACGGCGTTGCAAAGACGAGCGTCGGTCCGACCGCCGCATTGACATACGGCCGGAAATTGTCGAGAATCTCGTCGGCAAATAACCGGTACTGGACGCCGACGTGAAGAGGAATCAAAAGGAAGCGGTTGATCTTTCCGGGGACGATCGTTTCGCCGTCATACGTCACGTATTCAACTTCGTTTGCATCCTTCGCTTCTGAAAATCCGATCGAGAGCATCCCGAATAATTCTTCCGAGTACTCGTGCCGGTAGAATCCGCCAAGCCCGAAGCCGTCATTCGAAAGAAGGATATCCACTCCGCCGGCGTCGGCAAGAAACGCCGTTTGCTGCGTCGGGATCAGGTCTTTGTTCGGCGATTCGAAGACGATGTTCGTGTCGGGGTTGCTTTTCTCGTTCAGTCCTCTGAGCGAGAAAAATGGCATTGTTCCCGGCGCCGCATCCTGAGAAAATGCAGAGGCGGCCGGCAAGAGAACGATGGCCGCCGACCGGCAGGCAATTGAGAAGAGTGATCGTTTCATAATGCGCTCCTGTTAGAGAGTCAGCTATCTAAACAATTTCCGGGATAAAGAGTTTCATGGTATCATCACTCGACCGAAAGCAAGGCAAACTTCAGATATTTGGTCTCCGGCATCGCGGGCAAGGTCGGGTGGTCCGGCGCCGCCCCGCCGAAATCGAGCAGTCTCACTTTCCGTCCCGCTTTGACAGCGCTGTCATTAATAATGTTTAAGAATGTCGTTTCCTCTATATGGTGAGAACAAGAAGCGGTGGCAAGAGTCCCGCCTGAGCGGAGGATTTTCATGGCGCCGGCGTTGAGCTCTTTGTAACCCTTCACGGCGGTCGCGACGGTCTTTCGGTTCTTTGTAAAGGAAGGGGGGTCGAGGACGACAAGATCGTACTCTTTCTTCTGGCCTGCCAACGCTTCGAAAACATCGGCGCATAGGAACGTCGCCGAATGGATATTGTTCAAGGTCGCGTTCACCTTTGATTTTTCAACCGCGTACTCGGAGCTGTCGATGCCCGTCGCAGAACGCGCCCCGAAATGCGCAGCATAGATCCCGAACCCTCCTTCATTGCAAAAACAGTCGAGAACTTCGGCATCTTTTGAAAAGGGCCGAAGCGCCGCGCGATTTTCTCTTTGGTCGAGGAAGAAACCGGTTTTTTGCCCTTCCAGCAGGTCCACGCGGAATTTAAGGTCGTGCAGTTCGATGATCGTCGGCTCGACGGTACCGCGGAGGATCCCTTTCCGGGCCGGCAGCTCTTCAAGCGCACGGAGCGGGGATTCGTTTCGCTCGACGATCCCTCGCGGGGAAAAAATCGAAACGAGCACATCGCAGATCAGTGTCAGCCGCGAATCCATTCCTGAAGAAAAAGTCTGGACCGAAAGGTACTCGTTGTACTTATCGATGATCAATCCGGAAAGAAAATCGCTCTCCCCGTGCACGAGGCGGAACGTTGCGTTCTTGGGGTAGAGCTTTTTCCGCAAGGCAAGGGCCGAAAGTATCCGCCGCTCGAAAAACTTGAAATCGATCTCTTCGTCATCCGCGGAGAGGAACCGGGCTGCAATGAGCGAATGGGAATTGTAAAAGCCGATGCCGAGCCGCTTCATGTCGTGCCGGACGATCTCAACGATGTCGCCGCTCCGGGGAGCGCCGTTGATCGTTTGAATTTCATTGCTGAAGACCCACTGATGCCCGGCCTGAATGCGGCGCTCTTCATTCTTTTTTAGGACTATATTTTTTTTGTTGATTACAGGCATCGCGCTGCGGCGGAAATGGATGATCGATGATAGCGGTGAGGGCTTCTTGTTATGCAAAGTATCAAGAAAGAAAAGGAATGTCAAGGTAAGGTAGGGCTAGGTAGTGTCTCAATATGATAGGGATCCTTTCTTTCCGAGAAAGAAAGGATCAAAAGAAATCTCTCGTCCGAAGGATCCCTTCGGGGAAAATCGTAACGCGCGGATTCAATCCCAGCCGCACCCCCGCCAATTTCGGTGCAAACAAGTTTTTTGAATATCATCATATGGGACTATTGCACCGAAATTGGAACCCTTCGATTGAATCCTTCCCCCCGCTCGCATCCGACGATTTCGAAACGTGGTCAAAATGCCGCTGGAATTTCAAGCGAGGAATCGGCGGATATGTGCGTTGGGTGCGATGCGCGCGTTAAGAAAACGGCAAGCTTGTGAGTCGGCATGAGGGGCCGTTTTCTTGGGCATGTGCGAAGGAAAGCATCGCGAGGGTTCCGATTCCGAGAGGCTCTTCCCGCTTTCCAAAACTATGAAAGGCGGGATCCCGTAAAGCGGGACTTTGCTTCTTTC